>Ga0126313_10000049_pt1 | contig 47770 bp, 51 predicted proteins | sample Plot105A_FD_89954 | JGI IMG/M metagenome (GOLD analysis project Ga0126313, IMG submission 89954) | Serpentine soil microbial communities from UC McLaughlin Reserve, CA, USA - Plot105A | ecosystem: Environmental > Terrestrial > Soil > Grasslands | place: USA: UC McLaughlin Reserve, Lake County...
GGACGAGGAAGGTGTCGAGGAGGACGCCGACGGCGACGGTGGCGCCGATCTGGACCAGCTCCTCGAGCGGCAGCAGGGTCAGGGTGGCGAAGGTGCCGGCGAGGATCAGGCCGGCGCCGGTGACGACGCCGCCGGTGCCGACCAGGGCGGTGAGCGTTCCCTCGCGGGTGCCCCGCGCGGCCGCCTCCTCGCGGGCCCGGGTCATCAGGAAGATGTTGTAGTCGACCCCGAGGGCGACGAGGAAGATGAAGGCCATCAGCTCGAGGTTGAAGGCGAGGCCTTCGGTCTGGAAGACCTCGGTGAAGGCGAAGGTGGCGAGGCCGAGCGTGGCGGCGAAGGAGGCAACCACGGTCGCGATCAGGTAGGCAGGGGCGACCAGCGCCCGCAGGACCGCGATCAGGATCAGGCCGACGACGAGCAGCACCAGCGGCACGATCAGCTTCGTGTCCCGCGCGTTGGCTTCCTCGACGTCGAGGTTCTCGACCGGGACGCCGCCGAGCAGCCCGCTCGGGGCGATGGCGTGGAGGCGTTCGCGGATCTCTTCAACCGCGCCTTCGGCGTCGCGACCGTAGGGGTCGTCGCGGAGGACGAGGAGGATCACCGCCTCTGCCGCGTCGCCCGGCGCCGGAGCGGGCAGCACCAGTTGCACCGCGTCGAGCCGTTCCATCTCCCGCGCCACCCTCGGGGCCGCCTCGGCCCCGACGACCGCGGTCAGCGGCGCGCCGAGGCCGGCGGGGAAGTGCCGTTCCAGCGCTTCGGTCCCGCGGCTGGAGTTGGTCGGCCGCGTCACCCCCTGCCCGAACCCGAGCGTGTCATGGCGCGTCAGGTTGCCGAGCGCAAGAACCGCCAGCAGGGCCAGCACGGAGACGACGATTCGCCCCGAGCGTCTGCGAACCAACCCCGCCACCCGCTCCCAGCCGCCGAGACCGCGAGAGACGTCGATATTCGACGTCTCCTGCGGTTTCGGCAAAGAGGCGGGCCAGAAGGCCCGGTCCCCGAGAATCGCCAGCAGCGCCGGCAGCAGGGTGAAGGCCGCGGCGAGCATCACCGCGATGCCGATTGCCAGCACCGGGCCGAGCCAGTGAGTCGACTCCAGGTCGGCGAAGAGGAGGACCAGCATCGCGGCGATTACGGTGCCGCCACTGGCAAGGATTGCGGGGCGGGTCTCGCGGACTGCGAGCGCGAGATCCTGCTCTTCGCGATACCGGTGCACGAGCAGCAGCGAGTAGTCCGTGCCAGCGCCGAAGACGAGGACCAGGAGGAGCATCGTCCCCTCGCTGTTGACGGTGATCCAGCCGGCCTCGATCAGCAGGTAGGCGATCCCGATCGCGACCAGGTAGGCGAGGCCGACGACCAGCAGCGGCAGCAGGGCCAGCAGCGGCGCCCGGTAGACGACGAGCAGCAGCAGGAGGACGAGTCCGAGGGTGGCCACGAGCAGGGTGCGGCCGGCGTCGGCGGCGATCGCCTCGAGGTCGGCGGCGATCCCGCCCGGCCCGGTTACGTAGGCATGGAGCCCCGGCCGATCGTGCGCTCGCAGGTAGCGGCGGATCTGCTCGACACCTTCAACCACCGCGCCGCGATCCTCGGCGTCGAGCGCCAGCACCAGCAGCGCCGCTTCGCCGTCGCGCGAGACTGGGCCGATCCCGTTCGCCAGCCGCGCCACCCTGGTCAGCTGGTTGCGGTATTCGCCGGAGAAGGGATCGGCGATCGGCGTCGCGCCGGACAGCCCGAGCTTGCCGAGGCCGTCGCCGATCCGGCCGATCGCCTTCAGGTCCGCCCCCTCGAGCCCGCCGCGGCGTTCGAAGACGATCACGACCGGGACGTCTTCCCGGCCGGAGGAGGCGTGCTGGAGCGCGTCGAGCGCCCGCGTCGATTCCGAATCGGCCGGCAGGAAGCTGCTCTGCCCGGCGGCGGTGACGTCGTCGATGTGGGCGTGGGCGATCAGCCCGGCAGCGCCGATCAGCAGCCAGACCGCGACCGCGAGCCATCGTCCTCGTGATCCGGTGACCACAGCGGCAGCGTATTAGGGCCCTGCACAGCAAATGACTGATTCGACTTCGCCCTGGCGGGTAACCGGATGCTCATGGAATTGAAGCCGCTGCTCATCGCTGCCCTGGTCGCACTCTCCCTCGGCCTTGCCGCATGCGGTGGCGGCGGCTCCGATTCCAGCTCTTCAGAAGCGGAAACCACCCCGCCGGCGAGCGAAGAAACGACCACCGAAGAAACCGAATCGACGGAAAGCGAACCCGCCCCCAGCGGGGAGGCCTCGAAGTCCGAAAAAGTCGACATCGTCGAATTCACCTACCAGCCGGATCCGGTCGTGGTCGGGGTCGGCGGCAAGGTGATCTGGCAGAACCAGGACACCGCCCCGCACACCGCGACCGCCGACGACGGCAGCTTCGACACCGGAACGATCGAGAAAGGCAAGATCGGCTCGGAGACCTTCAAGGAAGCGGGCACCTTCACCTACTTCTGTGAAATCCACCCGACGATGCACGGCAGCGTCGAAGTCGTCGAATAGCGAGACTCCCGTCCCATGCCGTTCTGGATCGCACGCAAAGCCGCACCCCACCTCTGGAAGCGGGTGCCGTGGGCGAAAGTCTGGGTGGTCTCCCTCTGGCTGTTGAAGAAAGGCAGGGACCGGATCGAGCAGAACCTGACCCAGAGCGAGCAGACCGAGTTCTGGAACCTGCTGAAGAAGTCGAAGGGCCGGCCGGACAGCCTCAGCAAGCGGGACAAAACCCGCCTCAAGCACATCGTCGGCAAGGCGATCCGCGGCTAGCCCGTAGAGTCATCGCGTGCCCGAGGGGGAGCGAGATGACCTGGCGGAGCTGCTCGAGCGGCGGGCGCTGACCGAGGACGCGGCGCGGCCCGACGCAGTCGAGAAGCGACACGGCGCCGGCGGGCGCACCGCGCGTGAGAACCTCGCCGACCTCGTCGACCCGGGCAGCTTCGTCGAGTACGGCCGCTTCGCGATCGCCGCCCAGCGCGGCCGCCGTGAGCTCGACGACCTGATCGCCCGCACGCCCGCCGACGGACTGATCGGCGGCACCGCCCGCGTCAACGGCGACCTCTTCGCGCCCGAGCGCGCCGCCTGCGCGGTCCTTTCCTATGACTACACCGTCCTCGCCGGCACCCAGGGCGCCCTCGGCCACCGCAAGAAGGACCGCCTCTTCGGGCTGATCGAGCGGATGCGCCTCCCCGTCGTCTTCTACGCCGAGGGCGGGGGAGGGCGGCCCGGCGACACCGATTACCCGGTCGTCTCCGCCCTCGACACCCGCGCCTTCGCGCTCTGGGCGAAGCTCTCCGGGCTGGTGCCGCGGATCGCGATAGTCCACGGGCGCTGTTTCGCCGGCAACGCGGTGCTGGCCGGCTGCGCCGACCTGATCGTCGCCACCGAGCAGAGCTCGCTGGGGATGGGCGGCCCGGCGATGATCGCCGGCGGCGGCCTCGGCGAGGTTCATCCCGACGCTGTGGGGCCGATCGAGATGCAGGCGCCTAACGGGGTCGTCGACGTCGCCGTCGCCGACGAGGCCGAGGCGACGGCGGTGACGAAGAAACTGCTCGCCTACTTCCAGGGAGCGACCGAGCCCGGCGCCGAACCCGACCAGGCGCGGCTGCGCGAGGCGATCCCGGAGCGCAAGCGCCGCGCCTACGACCCGCGGCCGATCGTCGAGACCCTCTGCGACGAGGGCAGCGTCACCTTCCTGCGCGAGCGCTTCGCGCCGGAGATGGTGACCGCGCTGGCGCGGATCGAGGGACGGCCGCTGGGGATCATCGCCAACGACACCCGCCACACCGCCGGCGCCCTGACCAGCGACGCCAGCGACAAGGCGGCGCGCCTGCTGCAGCTCTGCGACGCCTTCGGGCTGCCGGTCCTCTCCCTCGTCGACACCCCCGGCTACATGGTCGGGACCGAGGCCGAGGCGACCGGCCTCGTCCGCCACGCCTCGCGCCTGCTGGTCGCCGGGGCGGCCCTGCGGGTGCCGCTGATCGCGGTGGTGCTGCGGCGCGGCTACGGCCTCGGCGCCCAGGCGATGGTCGGGGGCAGCCTGCACGAGCCGCTGCTGACGGTCGCCTGGCCGAGCGCCCACCTCGGGCCGATGGGGCTGGAGGGGGCGGTGCGCCTGGCGCTGCGCAAGGAGCTCGAGGCGATCGCCGACGAGGCCGAGCGCGAGCAGCGGGTCCGCGACCTCACCGCACAGGCCGAAGAGAATGCGAAGGCGCTGAACGCGGCGGCGCTGTTCGAGCTTGACGACGTTGTCGACCCGGCCGCGACCCGCGGCCTGATCGCCGCCACCCTGATCGCCGCCGGCAGCGCCCGACCGCCAGGCGCCCACCGCTTCGTTGACACCTGGTGACACGAAAGGAACCCATGACCGACTACTCCGACCTCAAGGCGCTGTTCATCAACTGCACGCTGAAACGCAGCCCCGAGACCTCGAACACCGAGGGGCTGATGGACAAGTCGATCGCGGTGATGCGCGCCAACGGGGTCGAGGTCGACTCGATCCGGGCGATCGACCACGAGATCGCGATCGGCGTCTGGCCCGACATGACCGAACACGGCTGGGAGCGCGACGAGTGGCCGGTGATCTACGAGCAGGTGATGGCGGCGGACATCCTCGTCCTCGGGATGCCGATCTGGCTGGGGGAGAAGTCCTCGGTCGCGACCCACGTGATCGAGCGCCTGTACGGCAACTCGAGCCTGCTCAACGACCGCGGCCAGTGGGCCTACTACGGGCGCGTCGGCGGCTGCATCGTCACCGGCAACGAGGACGGGATCAAGCACTGCGCGATGAACGTCCTCTACTCGCTGCAGCACCTCGGCTACACGATCCCGCCGCAGGCCGACTCGGGCTGGATCGGCGAGGCCGGTCCCGGCCCCTCCTACCTGGACGAGGGCTCAGGCGGCCCCGACAACGACTTCACCAACCGCAACACCACCTTCGCCGCCTGGAACATGATGCACCTGGCGCGCATCCTCAAGGACGCCGGCGGCATCCCCGCCCACGGCAATCAGCCGAAGGAGTGGGAAGCGGGCTGCGACTTCGACTTCCCGAACCCCGAGCACCGGGTCTGAGCGGCGCATCCGACTCCTGGCACAGCGGGGTGGGGCGAAAGTCGGTTGCGTTCTAGCTGCCGCCCCCTCCTCCGCAACCACCCCCACCGCCGGAGCAGCCGCCCCCACCCGAGCAGCCTCCGCCGCCGCCGCAACCGCCCGATTCGCCACCCCCGCTCGGGCTGACGAAGCAGCCACCGACGTACCCGGCGTAGGCCCCGGTCGGGACGGTGAGGCCGCTGGTGTGGGAGCGCACGGCGGCGAGATGGAGGCCGTCGATCCCCAGCGGCTGCTCCAGCCCGAGCCGTTCGTCGAGGTCCCAGAGGATCGAATCCTCCAGCCGCCCCATGTCCGAGCGGTCCCAGGCGCGGACGGTCTCCGCCAGTGCGTCGCCCATCGGCGTCCCCATCGCCTCGTCCGGCGTGTGGTGCAGGTAGCGGCCGAAGGCCGCGTGGCAGAAGGAGGTGTAGGTGCGGGTGTCGAGGATGAACTCATGCCACGCCTCGTCCACCGCCCGGGACGGCATCCCGAGCAGGGTGTTCCACTGCCAGGCGCAGCAGACGAACCACTGGCGCAGGCCGCGCTCGACCAGCTCGATCTCCTCCGGCGTCAGCTTCGGCAGACGTTTGCGCACCCGGTCCCAGAGGTAGCTGGGGAACTCGAACTCGGCGACGAAGCGCTCCCGCTTGCGGGCGGAGCGGCGCAGCCAGGCAACCTGGACCCGGGTCAGCTTGCGGCGCTTGCCGCTACCAGCGGGCATCGTGCTCCTCCATCACCCCGAGGCCCTGGGCCAGCTCGATACCCCCGAGCGCGCCACTGAAGCTGCCGAAGCGGTGGCGGTAGCGGGAGCGGATCAAGAGGTAGTTGTCGTCGTGGGTATGTTCGGACTCGCCGCTGAACTGCAGGGACCCGCCGTCACCAAGGGCGATCTCATCGGGCCGGTCGAATCGAGAGGGCGGCGGCTCGCTTGGCGCGCCATCGATCCAGATCGCCCGCTCGCTGCCACTCGGCGGATCGTTGATCCCCTCGACCAGGTTCCAGGCGACGGGCCGGCCATCGGCGGCGGCCCCGACACCCGCCGACCAGCGCCAGCTGGTCTCGCGCTTGTGGTGGCCGGCGGACTCGTCGTCGACGCCGCGCCCCGAGACCTGCCAGCGCCGTCCCGGCACCTCGACCGTCCCCTCGATCGCCATCCCCACCCGCTTGCGGGTCCAGGCCAGGGAGCGGCCGCTCGGGCAGGTCGTCTCGATCGCCTCGCACTCGCCGATCCGCAGGCTGGCTCGCAGGCTCGGCCCGTCGATTTCCAGCCGCGGTCCATCCAGCGTCACCTCCTTGCTGCCGGGGACCAGCGCGGTGTGGTGCCACTGCTGGCCGGTCTGCCGGTCCAGAAGCACCCAGAAGGACTGGGTCAGCGGCCCGACCTCGGCCCGCGCCGCGCAGAGCATCAGCTCCTCGGCGAAGAGGCCGACGTAGCGCCAGCGCTTGCGCAGCTGGCCGTGGTCGAAGAGGGGAAGGGGGGCGGGATCCATCGGGCGAAGGTACCCGGCCGTGTCGACTTTGTCCTCTCCAGGGAGACGAAGTCGACACCTCAATAGGCTCGCGCGATGGACCAGCTGACCCAGATCGTCGGCGCGCTGCTGATCCTCGCCGCCTTTGCGGCGGTCCAGTTCGACCGGATGCGGCCCGACTCGCGCCTCTACCTGGCACTCAACCTCGCCGGCTCAGCGATCCTCGCCATGCTCGCGATCGCCGCGGCGCAGTGGGGCTTCGTCCTGCTCGAGGGAGTCTGGGCGATCGTCAGCGCCTGGGGTCTGAGCAGGGCGATTTTGCAAACCACTGGTTGACAAAGTCGCCCAGCATCAGGAGGCGTTCGCCTCCAGTCGCTCCGCAAGTTTTTTCATCCCCCGCGCCCGCGCCGCCTCGGCGGCGCCGGCCCAGTCGGTCGCCCGGTCCTTTGGCCGCTTCACCCCGGCATCGCGCAGCGTCGCGATGTCCTTGAACTTGAGCAGGTCCTCGCGTCCTTCGATCAGCGCCGCGCGCAGCGCCGGTCGCCGCTCGCGGATCGCGCCGTCGAGGATCGCCTCCAGCGAGCCGTGCGCCTTCAGCAGCTCCGCCGCGGTCTTCGGCCCGACGCCCTTGGCGCCCGGCAGCCCGTCGGAGGGATCTCCGCGCAGGGCGATGAAGTCCGGCACCAGCTCGGGATCGATCCCATAGCGCTCGCGCACCTCCGCCGGCCCGACCTCTTCGGCGCCTTTGCCGCCACCGGTGCGGACGTAGAGGACCGTCACGTCCTTCCCCGCGCACTGGTACATGTCGCGGTCGCCGGTCAGCAACAGCGCCCGGCCTCCGGCCTCGGCCTCGAGCTTCGCGTAGCTGCCGAGCAGGTCGTCGGCCTCGAGGTCGTCGGCGACCGCGACCGTCCAACCGAAGGCTTCGAAGAACTCGCGCGCGTCGGCGAACTGGTGCGGCAGCTCGTCGGGCATCGCCGCCTCGCGCTCGGCGTGGTAGGCGGGATAGAGCGCGGTCCGGTAGGCGGCCGCGTCGGGGCCGAAGCAGAGCACGACCGCCCGCGGCCGGTGCACTTCGACCTCGCGCAGGATCAGGTTCGCCGTCCCCAGCAGCGCGTTCACCGGCCGTCCGTCCGGCCCGACGATCTTGCTCGGCAGCGCGTAGAAGGCGCGGAACAGCATCGAGGGCGCATCGACGGCAAGCAGGGGGGCGGGCATGGGACCAGCCTACGCAGCACCGGGAAGGGGGGTGGTTGGCTTGGTCCCTGTATCGAGGGTCCCGGCTCTGAGACTTATCCCATCTCGAGCACAAGGGATTTCGGCGTTGCCCGAAGAGCATCCAGCAGCCTTTGCGCAACGGAGCGGTTACCGCTGATCTCGAGTTGACCGCGGGGACCCCCGTTCATCTGCCGCATCCAATCCATGGGAGAGCCTGAGATTGAGGTTTGGGCTTCTCCTTCCAGGCTGGTGGAGCAGGAGACGACCCTCCCCTTCTCCACGTGGACGAGAACGCCCGCGTGGGTGGGAGTGGTCCCACCTCGAAGCTCTACGGAAAAGCGGAACCGGCCGGTGACCTGGGAGTCCAGCGACATCAACGGGACCGCGAGAAGGAAAACTGCCTCTATATCCGTACGGCTAATCGCCGCAGCGGGCAGCTGGATGTATTTCAACTCCCACGCGGCCGCAGCCGTAAGGGGTACGACTGCGCGGTGTAGCCATTCGGTCGCTCTATATGGAGTGCCTCGACTGTCGCCGGGTTGCGGCTCGACCATTTTTGCGATCCGCATCGCGATCAGCTTGCGCTCGAGAGAGGGGTAGCTGATCCTGAGGATCAGCTTGTTCAAGTCGGTCAGCGACAATGGCCGGGCTGCCACGGCTCGCACGATGTTGGACGACCAGCCGCCGATCAGCGCCTTGGTCGCGCTCTTCGCTGCGATGCTGCCGAGCATGATTGGTCCGTCCGGGGCCTCCCCGAGCCACTCCTGCAGATACGCCGCGACGCCCAGGAGGGACTCCCCTGCCGGTGTACTGCGGTACTGCGTTGCGGCTTGGAGCTCGCTCCGCCGCCGTCGCTCGAGGAGCCCCAGCTTTTCTAGCCTGCGCGAATAGACGCGCATCGTGCTCTGTGGCGGGGAGCCGACAGCGCGATGTAGATCGAGCGGCTCCAGCGGACCCTGCTGCAAGGCTTTGAGCATGTGGAGATGGAGCGGCGCCGCAAGTAGAGATAGAGGCTCGGTGCCCGCGCGGGTCATGGGACCTCGCTAAGAAGTTCTAATCCTGAATCTAGCCTAAGCAAAATCAACCCATCCCTCAGATGCTGCGTCCTCTTGGATCTCGAGGCGAACGTGAGCCGGCGCCACAAGAGTTGCAGTGTCGCACCTTTCGGTACGCGCTGGTCTATACACGTGTGCCTAATTACACGCGTTAAAATTGGCCGCACTACTCCCTCATGCGTACTCAAGGTGGGAAGGCTTCGTTTGACGGTGCTCGGTGGGGCTTTGCGACCACGCAGAAACTCGTCGGCGAATCGATAGCGAACTGCAGGTTGCAGGGAGAACCCGCCTGTCGCGCCGCCCGCTAGGACAACCATCCCAAAGTTCCTTGCCAGGCGGCCGACTGCGCCGACCTCGGCTTCAAGCCGAAGCTCTCGCTGAAGCTCCTAGGCGGCACCGAGGGGACCGATACGCCGCGCCTGAAAGCTGTTCTAACCGCACGTGAGGGCGATTCCAACATCGGCCGCGCACAGGTCACCCTGCCCCACTCGGCCTTCCTCGAACAGGGCCACATTCGCACCAGCCGGACCTGGTAGCGGCTCTTGGCTCGAAGAAAGTCGACATCAATCTCGTCGGCCGGATCGACTCCATCGACGGCGGTATCCGCAACACCTTCGAGTCGCCGCCCGATGCTCCGGTCAGCAAGTTCGTCCTGGAGATGCAGGGCGGAAAGAAGGGCTTGATCGTCAACAGCACCAATATCTGCAAAAGCAAACATCGAGCCAAGGTCAACATCAAGGGCCAGAACGGTCGCAAGCACCACTTCAACCCAGTTGTCAAGGCCCAGTGCGGTGGCAAAATAGGGGGGAAAGGCAAGCGGCGCTAGTCGCCTCTGACGCAGCTGCATAGGACGAGCGCCGCGGGTGGCTAGAGTCGTCTGCCGCATGAAGGCACTCGACATCACCGACCTGGAGAAGCGCTACCCGACCGGGGTGGAGGCGCTGCGCGGCGTATCGCTCGCGGTCGAGGAGGGCGAGCTCTTCGGCCTGCTCGGGCCAAACGGCGCCGGCAAGTCGACCCTGATCCACTGCACGACCGGCCTCGCGCAGCCGACCGGCGGCTCGATCGCGATCTTCGGCCACGACGCGATCGACAACTACGCCGAGGCGCGCCAGGCGGTCGGCCTCGCCCCGCAGGAGGCGAACATCGACTGGTTCCTGACCGTCGAGGAGACGCTCGACTACCACGCCGGCTACTTCGGGATGCCGCGACGCGAGCGGCGCGAGCGGACCAAGGAGCTGCTCGAGGTCTTCTCCCTGACCGAGAAGCGCGACGAACGCACCCGCACCCTCTCCGGCGGGATGAAACGGCGGCTGATCCTCGCCCGGGCGGTGATGCACCGGCCGCGGCTGCTGATCCTCGACGAGCCGACCGCCGGCGTCGATGTCGAGCTCCGCCTCGAGCTCTGGCACTACGTGCAGAAAATCAACCAGGAGGGGACGACGATTTTGCTGACGACGCACTACCTGGAGGAGGCGGAGCAGCTCTGCGACCGGATCGCCTTCATCGCCGAGGGGCAGATCGTCGCCGAGGGGACCAGCGATGAGCTCGCCCGCCGCTTCGAGGTGCCGAACCTCGAGGACGCCTACCTGGCGCTGGTCGGCCGCAAAGAGCTCTCCCGCTCGCACATCGAGCTCGAGCCCGAGGTCGCCTCGTGAGCGCCGCCCAGATCCGCTTCGCGACCCTCTGGCGCCGCGAGGTCAACCGCTTCATGAAGATCAAGAAGCAGACGCTCGGCGCGCCCCTGCTGGAAACCTTCCTCTACATCTCGGTCTTCGGCGCCGCCCTCGGCTCGCGGATCGACAAGCTGCACGGGATCGACTACGTCGTCTTCGTCATCCCCGGGCTGATCATGATGGCCTTCTCGACCAACGCCTTCTCCAACAACTCCTCCTCGATCCTCCAGCAGAAGTTCCAGGGCGCGATCCAGGATCAGCTCTCCTCGCCCGCCTCACCGGCCGAGCTGCTGCTCGCCTTCTCGCTCGGCGGCTTCATGCGCGGCCTGATCGTCGCGGTGCTGACCTTCATCGCCTCGGCGCTGCTGGTCGACCTGCCCGTCGACCACGTCCTCGTCCTGATCCCGTCGCTCTTCCTGGTCGGCTTCTTCTTCAGCCAGCTGGGAGTGCTGATCGGCGTCCGCGCCGAGCAGTTCGACGACGTCGCCTTCGCCCAGACCTTCGTGCTGACGCCGCTGATCTTCCTCGGCGGCGTCTTCTACTCGGCGGCGCTGCTGCCCCAGCCCTATGAGACCCTGACCCACTTCAACCCGATCTACTACATGATCAACCTGGTCCGCTACGGCTTCGTCGGCTACACCGAAGTAAGCATCTCCTTCTCACTTCTCGCCCTGACCGCTGCGACCGCTGCGATCTTCCTGGTCAACCTCCGCCTCTTCAGCAAGGGCTACCGCCTCCGCGCCTAACCTCGACGGCCGGGTGGAGGGAGCCGGGTGGCCTCCTCCAGACACTCAACCGCGAGCCATAGCGAGCGGTGTCTGGTGGAGGCCACCCGGCTCCCGACCCCAAGACCTACCCCGGATCGGCGACTGGCACGGCGACCTTCTCGTGGTCGTCGGGCAGGAGCAGGATTGCTCCCTCGCCAGTGACGTAGGCCTCCTCGCCGTGCTGGACGACGTCCATGCCCATCGCCTCCTCGCGGTCAGTCACCCGCAGCGGCATCACGGCGCCGATCGCCTTCAGCAGCACGAAGGTGGCGACGAAGGCGTAGACCGGCGCCGCCAAGGCCGCAAGCGCCTGGTCGCCCAGCTGCGCCGCGTTGCCGTAGAACAGCCCGTCGGAGACGCCGTTCCACGCCTTCTGGGCGAAGAAGCCGATGAAGAGGATCCCGAAGAAGCCCGCGGTGCCGTGGGCGGCGAGGACGTCGAGGGTCTCGTCCACCCGAGTCCGCGTCCGGTAGGCGATGATCCCCCAGCTCGGGATCGCCCCCAGCGCGCCGAGCAGCATCGCCCAGCCGGGACTGATGTAGCCGCCGGCAGGGGTGATCAGCACGCAGCCGACGATGATCGCGGTGGCGGCTCCGATCGCCGTCACCTTGCGACCGCGCAGCACGTCGAGCGCGAACCAGACGACCAGGGTGGTCGCCGGGCAGAGCAGGGTGTTGGTGAAGGCGAGGACGCTGCCTTCGCCGGTCGAGAAGCCGCTGCCGCCGTTGAATCCGAACCAGCCGAACCACAGCAGTCCCGCCCCGAGCAGGACGAAGACCGCGTTGTGCGGAAGGAGCGCCTGCCGGCCGTAGTCTTTCCGCGCCCCGACCACCAGCGCCGCCGCCAGCGCCGAGAACCCGGAGGCCATCTCGACCGGGACGCCGCCGGCGAAGTCGAGGGTTCCGCCCTCGATCAGCCAGCCGCCGCCGAAGGCCCAATGTGCCATCACGGCGTAGACCAGCACCGACCACAGAGCGGCGAAGACCAGGAACGCCCCGAACCGCATCCGCTCGACCACGGCGCCGGAGATCAGCGCCACGGTGATGATGCAGAAAGTCGCCTGGAAGGCGAAGAAGACCAGCTCCGGGATCGTCGTCCCTTCACGCGGGGCGAAGTCGACGCCCTGCAGGAACGCGTTGCCGAGCCCGCCGATCAGGTCGCCACCGCCGTCGAAGGCGAGCGAGTAGCCGACCGCCGCCCAGGTGACCGTCGCCACGGCGATCGCGGCGATGCTCATCATGAAGGTGTTGAGCACGTTCTTGGAGCGCACCAGCCCGGCGTAGAAGAGTCCCAGCGCCGGCGTCATCAGCAGCACCAGCGCGGTGGCGATCAGCATCCAGGCGGTATCGCCCGTGTCGACGCCGCTCATTTGCTCACCGGCGTCACGGCGCCCTCGTCGCTGTCGCCGGTGCGAATCCGCACCGCGTGGTCGAGCGGGACGACGAAGATCTTGCCGTCGCCGACTTCGCCGGTGCGGCCGCCCTCGCAGAGCGCCTGCACGGTTTTGTCAACGAAGTCGTCGGAGACGGCGACCTCGAAGCGCATCTTCTCCGAGAGGCCCATCTGCACGGTCGTCCCGCGGTAGGTCTCGACCCGGTCCATCTCGCCGCCGTGCCCTTGCACGCGGCTCATCGAGAAGCCCCGGACCTCGGCCCGGTAGAGCGCCTCGAGGACCTGGTTCGCCTGCTCGGGGCGAACGATCCCGATTACCAGTTTCACTTTTCCTCCCTCATACCCCTTGACAGAGCCAGCGCGGGCGAGCCTATCGGGACGGCAAGCGGCATTGCGCGCCCCTGTCCCATCGCGTGGCCGGGGCCCTGCCCTCCCTACAATCCGCAGCGAATGGCGACGCGGGTCCGCAGGCGGCGAAGGAAGCCGCACCATCCCATCTGGCACAAGGTCGCGATCCCGCTGGGGATCCTGGCCGCGCTGGTGCTGGTAGCCGGCGGCATGGCGGCCGCCTGGGCGATCGACGTCTACAACTCGGCACCCGCTCTAGACACTCTGAAGCCGGTGCAGAAGGGCCGCTCCTCGGCGATCTACGCCGCCGACGGCAGCTTGATCGGCTTCATCCGCTCCGAAAACGTGCGCCAGCCGCTGCAGGAAAAAGCGCAGCCGCAGATCCTCCGCGACGCGACGATCGCGATCGAGGACAAGAACTTCTTCGAGCACGGCGCTCTCGACTACGAAGGCATCGCCCGCGCCGCCTGGAAGGACCTGCAGGCCGGCGCCGCGGTTCAGGGCGCTTCGACGATCACCCAGCAGCTGGTCCGCAACCTCTACATCCACAACCCGGAAAACACGCTGAAGCGAAAGCTGATCGAAGCGTCGCTGGCGGTCGAGCTCGAGGAAGCCCACGACAAGAACTGGATCCTCACCCAGTATCTGAACAGCGCGCCGTACGGGACGGTCGAAGGCCAGACCGCGGTCGGCGCCGAGGCCGCCTCGCAGACCTACTTCTCGAAGCCGGCCAAGAAGCTGAACCTGACCGAGGCGGCGCTGCTCGCCGGCCTGCCCCAGGCGCCCTCGGAATACAACCCCTTCCTCGACCCGAAGGCGGCGCTGAAGCGGCGCAACGAGGTGCTGCTGGTGATGAATGAACAGGGCTACATCACCGGCGACGAATACCGCGAGGCGAAGACCCGCGACCTCGGCCTCAACCCGGGCGACAAGTACCAGGTGATCAAGGACCCGTTCCTCTTCGACCTCGTCCAGAACGAACTGATCGAGGAGTACGGGATCAACACCGTCCGCAAAGGCGGGCTGAAGGCCTACACGACGATCGTCCCCGACCTGCAGGATAAGGCCGAATACGCGGTCCAAAACTACTGCTACGTCTGCTACCCGGAAGGCGGTCCGGCGGCCGGCCTCGCCTCGGTCGATCCGAAGTCCGGTGCGATCGTCGCCCTCGCCTCGACCGAAGGCTACGCCGACGAAAGCCAGTTCAACTACGCCTGGCAGGCGCACCGCCAGCCGGGCTCCTCGTTCAAGACCTTCGTCCTCACCACCGCGGTGAAGGAGGGCGTCGACCCGGGCAGCACCTACTACGACGGCACCTCGCCGAAGACCCTGGAGATCCCGGGCGGCGGCAGCTGGACGGTGAACAACTCCGAGGGCGAGGGGGGCGGCACCTACGACCTGGAAAGCGCGACCTGGCACTCGGTCAACGTCGTCTTCGCCCAGCTCGACCTCGACGTCGGGCCCGAAGCGGTGACCGAAACGGCAAAGGAAATGGGGATCGAATCGCCGCTGCAGTCGGTCCCCGCGGAGGGAATCGGCGGTCTCGCGATCGGCGTCACCCCGCTGGAAATGGCCGACGCCTACGCGACCCTCGCCAGCGGCGGTATCCACCACGATCCGACCGCGGTGAGCAAAGTCGAGTTCCCCGACGGCAAGGTCGACGACTTCGAGAAAGACTCGGGCAAGCGCGTCCTCACCGAGGGACAGGCCTACGAAGTCACCCGGATCCTCGAGGGCGTGATCACCCAGGGCACCGGCGCCGGCTACACCTCGATGGGCTGCTCCAGCGCCGCCGGCAAGACCGGCACCTCGGAGGAACTCTCCGACGCCTGGTTCGTCGGCTACACGCCGCTCTTCTCGACCGCGGTCTGGGTCGGCCACCCGACCTCGCGCGAATACACCGGCTTCGGCGGTCCCACCGCCGGCCCGATCTGGGCCAACTACATGTCGGAAGCCGTCGAAGGCGACTGTCCCGAATTCGAAACCGGCTCCCTGCCCGAGCTCGAAGGCCTCGACAGCGACCACACCTCTTCGAACGGCTACAACAGCTACGAAGAAGAAGAAACCTACGAAGGCGAAGAAGAAGCCGAAGACGAGGGCAAGGAAAAGGAAAAGGGCGGCGACGAAGAAGGCGGCGAAGAAGACGCGGCCGAACCGGAGCCCGAACCGACCGCTGAACCCACTCCGACGCCCGAACCAGCTCCGGCACCCCCAGCCGGCGGCGGCATCAGCCCCGGCTGATCGACGACTCCGAAGTTTGGGGGTTCATAGCCCCCCAAATCTCGGAGCGGGCAGCGGCGCCTATTGGCCACTCGCCGTCGCGCCGTAGCGAGATTCCGCACGGGCGAGTTTGTCCGCTCCGTACATATGGCGAGACCACCAGGACTTGGGCCGCGCAAGTCTCAGGGAGGCGAGCCACCAGACCATTCCCACGGTGAGCCAGCCGGCGGCGAACAGGGCCCATTGACCCTTCAGCGCCGTGACGGTCGCCGGCCCGACGATCAGCACGACCCAGAGGCCGATTCCGTAAGCGACCGCGCTGCCGTTCACTCCCCGATCAGCTCGATCCGGTAGCCGTCGGCGTGCCGAATAACTGGATATTAAGATGGCCGGTAATTGATACAGCTTGATATCTCGCTGGAGCGCCTATCTGAAACGATGCGGCCTCACATTGCCAAAGGGAAAAGGAGTGGCACAGATGCAAGTAGGGGTTGCGATGGACGATGTGACGATCACCCTGGGAACCAAAGGGATGACGCTCTTTGTGGCGGACAACGGCGGGAAACACAGAGGGAGCCTACGGATTGGCAAGGCAACGGTGGAATGGCGAGACGGAAAGACCCGCTATGGCAACGGCAAGAAAATTGCACTCGACAAGCTGATCGATGTGCTCGAAGACCTTTAGGGATCAACTCGCCTCGACTAGCTCGATCCGGTAGCCGTCCGGGTCCCGGACGAAGCAGATGCGGTGTCCCTCGGTGCGGCCGCCGGGTCGGTAGGGCGGCTTTTCGGGCTCGATGCCGAGACCGGCGAGACGCTCGAGGGTGCCGTCGAGGTCCTCGACCCCGAGGGCGATGTGGTTGTAGCCGGTGCCGTGGTCGTACTCGGCGACGCCGTGGTTGTAGGTCAGCTCGAGACGGGGGTCCTCGTCCGGCATCGCCATGAAGACGTTGATCGCCTCCTCGCCGATCGGCATCCGCCGCACCTCCTCGAAGCCGAGCTTCGCGTAGAAGTCGACGGAGCGATCGATGTCGCCGATGCGGTAGCAGGTGTGGAGAAAACTGGGCACCCGAGAGGGTCGATCTTACCGAGGGCGCAAACCCCCCAAAAGCAGGTAATCGCAGGCTCGGCCGTTGAACTCGCCCGAGCGGCGTAATACCGTGCCCGTCGTCTATACGGGGCTCCGCCCCGATCCCAAGTACTCGAAGAAAGGGACGCTTTGCACAGCAAGCTTTCACGTCGCGCCCGGCTGCGGGCAGCGGCACTCGCGGTTTCGGCCGCCACTCTCGCCTTCGCCGTCGGAGGCACCGGTCTCGCCGGCGCCGCGACGCCGACCGGCAACACGGCGCAGATCAAAATAGAACTGGCCAAAGGCAAGCTGAAGTTCTCCGGCCCGGAAACCGTCGTCGCCGGCGATCAGCTGGAAGTCTTCAACGCGACCAACCCGAAACAGGTCGGCCCGCACACCTTCTCGCTGGTGACCAAGAGCTCGCTGCCGAAGACGCGGAAAGCCCAGAACAGCTGCTTCACGCCGAAGAAGATCTGCTTCGCGATCGCCAAGTGGCACGGATTCAACCCGAAAACGGAGCAGATCTCGGTCCCGCTGGTGAAAGCCGGCCCCGCGGGTTGGAGCACGATGGGCGACACCAGCGGCAAGAAGGGCGACTCCTGGTTCACCGGCGAAAAGAAGAAGGGGACCCACATCACCGAGGGAGTCACCGCCGCCCCCGGGACCGTCCTCTACTTCATGTGCGCCGTGCATCCCGAAATGCAGGGCCAGGTGACCGTCGAGGCCCCGGCAGCCCCGCTTCCCACGCCGACCAGCTAACGGCACGTCTGGGAAGCCCTCAGCACCGCACCGCCGCTTCGGCCGACGAGCTTTCCTCGGCGGCCTTGGCGGCGGTGCCCTGGCCGCGCTCCTGCCCCTGCGGGGCAGGAGCGGCGGCCTCCTGCCGCTGACCGCGGAGCCGACGCCGGCGCTGGCGGCCGCTCCCTTCCGCGCTCGGCTGCCGATCCCGCCGGTCCTGCGCGACGACCACATCCGGATCCCGATCCTCGAGGGCGAGCAGCAGATCCTCCCCGGCCAGAAGACCAGGCTCTGGACCTTCGGCGGCAGCTTCCCCGGGCCGACGATCCGCCGCCGGGCGGGAGAGCGGACCCGCGTCACCTTCGACCACGAGCTGCCGGAGAAAGTGGGGGAGCTCTCGGTCCACCTGCACGGCGGCCACAACCGGACCCAGTTCGACGGCCAGCCCGGCGGCCTGACCGAGCGCCAGCCGGTCTCCTACTTCTGCCGCATCCCCCGCGGCCTCTCCGCCCGCCAGTCCGGCAACGACCTCCTGATCGAGCCGGACGGGAGCAAAACCTACGTCTACGACCTGGTCGAGGACGGTCGGCCCGAACGCGCTTCGTTTCAGTGGTACCACGACCACCGCCTCGACCGCACCGCCTCGCACACCTGGAAGGGCCTCGCCGGGATGTGGATCGTCGACGACGAGTTCGAGCAGGGGCTTTCGTTCCCGAGCGGCGACCGCGACCTGCCGCTGATGATCTGCGACCGCAGTTTCGACCGCCACAACCAGCTGACCGACCCGTTCACCAACCGGCGCCCGCCCAACGACGGAATCCTCGGCGAGACCGTCCTCGTCAACGGTGCCTACCTGCCGCACCACCCGGTCCAACCCTGCCGCTACCGGCTGCGCCTGCTCAACGTCTCCTCCTTCCGCAGCTACAACCTGCAGCTCTCCAACGGCGCCCCGATGCTGCAGATCGCGACCGAGAGCGGGCTGATGCCGAAACCGGTGCGGCGCCGCGAAATCCTCCTCGGGCCGGCCGAGCGGGTCGAGGTGATCGTCGACTTCGCGGGGATGGCGGGGGAGAGCGTCGAGCTGCGCAGCGGCAAACGCCACGCCGGCCGCGATCCCGAGGGGGCCCGCACCTACGGCGGCGCCCTGATGCAGTTCCGGGTCGGGAGCGAGCGGGTCCCCGATCGCACCCACGTGCCGCGCCACCTGCGGCCGCTGCCGAAGTGGACCCGCCACGCCAAGCGCGAGCCCGACCATCGCTGGACGATCACGATCGGCGGCTTCTTCGAGACCAGGTGGGAGCTCAACGGGCGGACCTTCAACCCGGCGCACTCGGAGGCCTTCCCGAAGCTGAACACGACCGAGACCTGGGAGATCCACAACAGGACCAACGTCGCCCACGTGATGCACCTGCACCACACCGACTGGTACCTGCTGGAGCGCAACGGCAAGCCGCCGCCCAGCTACGAAGACTGCCTGAAGGAGACGTTCTTCGTCTACCCCAATGAAAAAATTCTCCTTGCCGGTCACTTCTCCGATCACACCGGGAAATTCGTCATCCACTGCCACATGCTGGACCACGAGGACCACGGCCTGATGGGCCAGTTCCAGGTGGTTCGCCCCTAAAGGAAACGTGGGCGTTTGCCGATGTTCAGGCAATGGCGCCTCATCAAAATCGGGTAAGCATCCGCCCGGCCTCGCGGAGCCAGACGCGGGCCACGGCGGCCCTCCTCGTCGCCGGCGCCGGCCTCGTCGCGATCTCCCTTCTCCTGCCGCACCCGAGTGGCGGCGACGAAACCGCCCTGATCCTCACCGCGCTGGCAATGGCGGTCGCCGGCGGGATCGTCTGGGCGCTTGGCGACAAGCTTCCCGGCTGGGGCGTGCACGCGATTCTTGCCGGGGTCAGCGCCGTCACCTCTCTGCTGATCTACGAGAGCGGGATCGCGGTCGGCCAGTACGGGACGATCTTCGTCTGGTCGACCCTGGTCGCCTCTATCTACTTCCCGCGCCGGGTCGCCGCCATCCACCTCGGCTGGCTCCTCGTCGCCTACGGGGCCGTTCTTCTCCTGGTCGAAAGCACCGCCGGCTACTCGCCCCTGACCCGCTGGCTCTTCACCCTGATCTCGCTCACCGTGGTGATGCTGCTGATCACCAGCATCGTCGCCCGCCGAGCCCGCGCCGACGAGCGGGCCCGTCACTTCTTCGACCTCTCGCGCGACATGCTCTGCACCGCCAACATGGATGGCTACTTCGTCGAGCTGAACGACGCCTGGACCCATCACCTCGGCTATGGCCTCGAGGAGCTGCGGTCGATTCCCTTCGTCGAGCGCGTCCACCCCGATGACCGTGAGCGCACGGAAGCCGAGACCGCCGGCCTGTTCGAAGGCGCCGAGACCCTCTCCTTCGAAAACCGCTACCAGGCGAAAGACGGCAGTTGGCACTGGTTGCGCTGGAGCTCCCAGATTTCGCCAGACGAGTCCCTGATCTACGCCCGCGCCACCGACGTCACCGAGATCAAGCGGATCGAGGCCGAACGGGAGGAGCTGCTCGGTCAGGTTCAGGACATGGCCCGCCACGACTCCCTCACCGGCTTGCCGAATCGGCGGGTGTTGGAGGAACAGCTGCCGCAGGCGATGGCCCGCGCCCGCCGCTCGCTCCTGCCGCTCAGCGTCGCCATCCTCGACATCGACCACTTCAAGAACTACAACGACACACACGGCCACCTCGCCGGCGACGAAGTGCTGCGCGCCTGCGCCCGGGAATGGGACAGCGCCCTGCGGGGCGAGGACACGATCGTCCGCTACGGCGGCGAGGAGTTCCTCGTGATGCTGCCCGACACCGAGCCCGAGCAGGCGGCGGAGATCGTCGAGCGGCTGCGGCGGGCGACCCCGATGGAACAGACCTGCTCAGCCGGCGTCGCCCTCTGGGACCATGGCGAGAGCCTCGACGACCTGCTGCAACGCGCCGACGAGGCCCTTTACCTGGCCAAGGCGAGCGGTCGTGACCAGCTGGCGCAGGCGCAGCTCACCAGCTGATCCGGTCATGATGCGCCGATGGGCCGCCCGGAGCACGAACGCGCTGTGCGCTTCCGCACCGCGCGCCGCGATCCGGATCTCACCGTCGTCGAGGGCTTCCACGCGCTCAAGCACGCGCTGAGGTTCGGCGCCGAGCTGGTCGAGGCGGTGGCCGTCGACCCGCCGGCGCTGGAGGAGATGGCCGCGGACCTTGCGCCTGACCTGGCGGGCGAGATCGCCGGCCGGGTCGAGACCGTCGACAAGGCGACCCTGGCGGACCTGGTGCCGCTGCTGCCGCACACCGGCGTCGCCGCGATCGCCCGCCGCCCGCGCGTCGACCTCGAGGCCGCCCTCGCCGACCCGGCGCCGACGCCCGCCGTCCTGCTCGAGCAACCGCGCAACATGGGCAACATCGGCGCCTGCATCCGGGTCGCCGCTGCCGCAGGGGCGGCGGCGCTCATCGCCAGCGGCGAGAACGATCCCTGGCATCCCGACGCGGTGCGCGGTGCCGCCGGGCTGCAGTTCGCCCTCCCGGTCGCCAGGGTCGAGCGCCTGCCGGAGAGCGACCGGCCGCTGCTGGCGATCGACCCCGATGGGGAGGAGCTGGCCCCCGGGCGGCTGCCCGAGCGGGCGATCCTCGCCTTCGGCACCGAGCGCCACGGGCTCAGCGGCGACGTCTTCGGACGCGCCGATGCGCGCGTCTCGATCCCGATGCGGGAGGGGGTCTCGAGCCTCAACCTGGCAACCTCGGTTGCAATTGTGCTTTTTGCAATGAGAATCCGAAGTAACTAGTCCCACCGAAAGGAAACAACTTGCCACTACCACTCGCCGACGTCAGCTTCGGGGAACTCCTCCTCGTAGCGCTCGAGATCTTCTTCTTCGTGATCTGGATCTGGATCCTGATCACGATCCTCACCGACCTCTTCCGCGATCACGAGATCTCCGGATGGGGGAAGGCGGGCTGGTGCCTGTTCCTCGTCGTCATCCCGTTCCTCGCCTCGCTGATCTACCTGATCGCCCGCGGTGCCGGCATGCGCGATCGCACGATCAAGGCCCAGGCCGACGCGAAAAAGCACTTCGACGAATACGTCCAGCAGCAGGCGCACTCCGGTTCGTCGGCTGACGAGCTGCACAAGCTCTCCGAGCTGAAGGCCAAAGGTGACCTCAGCCAGCAGGAGTTCGACCAGGCGAAGGCCAAGCTGCTCGCCTAGTCCCCTTCTCGGGTCCGGGGGTCGATGGCGACCCCCGGACTCCTTCAAAATCCGCAAATTGCAAGGGAAGTTGCGGGTTATAGACCACCTCCAAAGCGTTTAGGCGGCTTCGCTAGCCTGCGCCGTCGTGCTGTTCAGCTCCTCTACGAGCACGGTCCGCCGCCGTGCCCTGGTCTTTGCCGCGCTGCTCCTGGCCGCCTCCTGCGCGCTGGCGGTCGCCTGGGCGGAAACGGCGCCGGCGGATCCCCAGGCCAAGCTGGAACAGACGCGCGACAAGCTGGAAGGGGTGCGCGCGCACAGCAGCGACCTGACCGCGACGATCGCCGAACAGAACCGGGCAATCGACACGAAGCTGGGCGAAGTCTCGGGCCTGCGCCAGGAACAGGAAGCGATCGAGGCCGAACTGGCCGCGAAGCAGGCCGAACTGGACCGCGCCACCGCGGCGCTGGAAGCCGAAGAAGCCCACCTGGAGCGGGTACGGGCGAAACTCAACCGGGCGGTCGACGTTCTCCGCGAGCGGCTGGTCGCGATGTACGAGACCGGCTCGCCCGACGTCCTCAACGCGATCCTCGAATCCGAGGACTGGTCGGAGATGGCCGCCCAGACCGAATACCTGCGCCAGATCCAGGAATACGATGACGCGGTCGTCGGCCGGGTCAAGGACCTGCGCGACCAGGTCCGCGGCGCGGTCGAGCGGCTCGACGAGCAGCGGGCGAAGATCGAAACGGCACGCGACGAAATCGCCGCCAAGGAGCGCGAAGTCGCCGCGGCCCGCGCCGAAGCGGCCGCCCGCTTCCACGAACTGAAAGCCGAACAGGTCGAGCGCCAGGAAGCGCTGGACGAACTGGCCTCGCGCGAAGAAGCGCTCAGCGACAACCTCTCGGCGATCTCCGAACAGGTTGCCTCCGAAGGCGGCGACGCGACCACGGGGCTGATGCCGGCGCCGCTCAATCCCGGCCAGGAAGCGCAGGTGATCAGCGAAAGCGAAGCCAGCGCCCCGGCTTCGGCGCCGCAGGCGGTCCAGGAAGTGATCGCCGCCGGCAACGCGATCGCCACCACCCCCTACATCTGGGGCGGCGGCCACGGCTCCTTCGAATCCGAAGGCTACGACTGCTCCGGCGCCGTCAGCTACGCGCTGCACGGCGGTGGCCTGATCGAAAGCCCGCTCGACTCGACCGGCCTCGAGACCTGGGGCGAACCCGGGCCCGGCCAGTGGATCACGGTCTACGCCAACTCCGGTCACGCCTGGATGGTCGTCGCCGGCATCGCCTTCGACACCGTCGGCGGCCCCGGCCCGCGCTGGCACGACCCCTGGGTCGACTCGCCGGAAGGTTTCATAGCAAGGCACCCCGCCGGCCTCTAAGGGCGCCTGACCGGCGCATATCGGCGTCCTCGGTCGCTTGTGTGCAGAGCACACGGCGCTCCCTGCGTCCTTGATCTGCTTGGTCAGGCGCCCTTAGATAGGTTTGAGTTATGAATCTTGAGCAGAAGTTGGAGGAGCTTCTGAAGGTCGAGAAATTCGATCCTCCCGAGGAGTTTCGGGCGAATGCGCTCTGGTCGGACCCGAAGGTCTACGAGGAGGCTGCCGCGGATCCGGAGGCCTGGTGGTTAGCGCAGGCGAAGGAGCTGCTCGACTGGGACGTCGAGCCGAGCGAGGGTCTCGACGACTCCGACCCGCCCTTCTACAAGTGGTTCGCCGACGGGCGGCTGAACGCCTCGGCGCAGTGCCTCGACCGCCACGTCGAGGCGGGCATCGGCGACCGCGTCGCCTACCACTGGCGCGGCGAGGAGGGGGAGGAGCGCGACATCACCTACGCCGACCTGCACCGCGACGTCCAGCGCTTCGCCAACGCGCTCAAGGACCTCGGCGTCGAGAAGGGCGACGTGGTCGGGATCTACCTGCCGATGATCCCCGAGGTCGTCGTCGCGATGCTCGCCTGCGCCCGGATCGGCGCCCCGCACAACGTCGTCTTCGGCGGCTTCTCGGCCGAGTCGGTCGCCGAGCGGATGGACTTCTCCGAAGCCAAGGCGCTGGTCACCGTCGACGGCGCCCGCCGCAAGGGCAAGACGGCGCCGATCAAGCCGGCGGTCGACGAGCACATGGCCGACCACCACGCGCTGGAGAAGATCGTCGTCGTCCGCCACACCGGGATCGAGTGCCCGATGACCGAGGGGCGCGACGTCTTCTACGACGAGGCGATGGCGGCCGCGGACCCCGAGTGCCCGGCCGAGCCGATGGGGGCCGAGCACCCGCTCTACATCCTCTACACCTCGGGCTCGACCGCGAAGCCGAAGGGGATCCTGCACACGACCGGCGGCTACATGGCCGGGGTCACCGCCACCCACCGCTACGTCTTCGACTTGAAGCCCGAGTCCGACGTCTACTGGTGCGCCGCCGACGTCGGCTGGGTCACCGGCCACTCCTACATCGTCTACGGCCCGCTCTCCAACGGGGCGACCTCGGTGATGTGGGAGGGGGCGCCCGACTACCCGCACAAAGGCATCTGGTGGGAGATCGCCGCCCGCTACAAGGCGACGATCCTCTACGCGGCGCCGACCGCGATCCGCACCTTCATCAAGTGGGGGGCGGACATCCCGGCCGAGCACGACCTCTCCTCGCTGCGCCTTCTGGGGTCGGTCGGCGAGCCGATCAATCCCAAGGCCTGGCTCTGGTACCACGAGGTGATCGGCGGCGGTCGCTGCCCGGTGGTCGACACCTGGTGGCAGACGGAGACCGGCGGGATCATGATCTCGCCGCTGCCGGGAATCACGGCGACCAAGCCGGGCTCGGCGACGACGCCCTTCCCCGGTGTCGAGGCCCAGGTGGTCGACGAGAGCAAGGGCGAGCCGGTGGAGGAAGGCCAGGGGCTGCTGGTGCTCGAGCGCCCGTGGCCCTCGATGCTGCGCGGCCTCTACAAGGAGGACGACCGCTTCATCGAGACTTATTTTTCCCGCTTCGGGGTCGAGCGCTACCTGGTCGGCGACGCCGCCCGCCGCGACTCCGACGGCTACTTCTGGGTGATCGGGAGGATCGACGACGTCGTCAACGTCTCCGGCCACCGGCTCTCGACCGCGGAGGTCGAGTCGGCGATCGTCGCCCACCCTGACGTCGCCGAGGCGGCGGTGATCGGCCAGTCCGACGAGGAGACCGGGCAGGCGATCTGCGCCTTCGTCACCGTCCGCGGCGGGATCGAGGAAAGCGAGGAGCTGGTCGAGGGCATCCGCGCCACCGTCGCCGAGCGGATCGGCAAATTCGCCCGCCCGAAGCGGATCATCTGGGCCGAGGACCTGCCGAAGACCCGCTCCGGCAAGATCATGCGCCGCCTGCTGCGCGACATCGCCGAGGGCCGGGCGCTGGGCGACGTCACCACCCTGCGCGATCCGGAAGTGATGAAGGAGCTCGAGGCGAAGATCGCCGAGGAGCAGGCGCAGGCCGACTAGCGCGGTCGCGCCATCCGCTCGATCGCGACCTCGAGCGTCTGCAACTGCTGCTGGACGCTCTTCAGTTCCCGCAGCGCCAGTGCCTCAGCTGAGAGCCGCTCCTCCTCGAGCTCCTCCTCGATCTCGGCAATTTCGGGAGCGAGGAAGCGCTGAGCGAAGGAGCCGGTGAGCAGAGCGACGAACCCGATCCCGACCAGAAGGACGAAGACCGAGACGATCTCGCCACCGGTGGTGGTCGGCTCGATGTTCGAGCCGAGCGTCGTCATCGTCGTGATCGCCCAGTAGATGTCGTCCCAGAAGTCGAGGTCCTGCCGCTGCTCGAAGGCATCGAAGAGGGCGGCGCCACCGACCACCGAGAGCAGCGCCAGCAGGGCCGCGTAGCGCACGCCCTCGAGCGAGAAGACCTCACGCGAGAGCTGGGCCAGCCGCAGCAGGCGCAGTAACCGCAGCAGGCGCAGGACCCGCAGGCTCTGCAGGCCGGCGGGGAGGACCGGCGGGGTGAAGAAGACGATGACGAGGTCGAGCGGGTGGTGCCGCAGCCAGCGACGGCGGTCCGGCACGACCGAGAGCATCACCACGAACTCGATCAGGAAGGCGGTCCAGGTCACCCAGTTGAGGACCACCGCGATCGTCTCCAGCAGCCCTCCCGGCTCCGACTCGGTGATCGCGACCGTCGGCAGCGTCAGCGCCGCCGCGATCAGCATCGGCGTCTTCAGCCGTTCGGCGACCCGCGTGCTGCGAGCGTCCATCCCCGGCTCGTAGCGAAGGGGCGTCGGTGCGGCTTCAGGGTTCACCGCGTCTGATTCGACGCCGGATCTGAGGGTCCTGTGGATGGTTCTCGCGGCCCTAGAAACGACAAGACCCGCCGCGAGGCGGGTCGAGTCTGGTGTAGCGGGGAACCACCCCGCAGACGATTGACACCCGTGCCCTCAAAGTTAACACGATCGCCCCACTCGACCCGCTTGTCGCGGTATGTCTGCGGAGGGCGCCGGACTAGAACCGGATCCGGCGGTTAACCGGATAGAGCGAGTGTCAATCGTCTGGAGGCACCTGCCTCCAACACCCCTCCGGCGGCCGATCCTAGGGGCGAGAATTGCCTCGTCAATAGGCGTTACTGAACTGGCTCGAAGAAATGACACTTCCGTGTCAGTTCCGTTCCGATTGGGCTCTAAGAACTGGATTCGGTCGCCGGTTCGGCCCCCAACTCCACGTGTGCCTTGCTGTCCGCCGTGCGGATCAGGAGGAGGGTGGCGATCAGGCCGAGTACGGCGAAGCCGGCGCCGACGAGGAAGGCGGAGGAGAAGCCGTCGGTGAGGGTGGCGGGGTCGGTGGAGGTGCCGATCTCGGAGTTGGCGATCGCGGCGAGGACGGCGAGGCCGAGGGCGCCGCCGACCTGCTGAGAGGTGTTGATCAGGCCGCTGGCGAGGCCCTGCTCGCGGTCCTCGACGCCGGAGACGGCGGCGATCGTCACCGGCACGAAGGCGAAGCCGAGGCCGACGGCGGCGAGCAGCGAGGGGCCGAGGATGTCGGCGAGGAAGGTGCCGTCGACAGAGATCTGGCTGAACCAGAGCAGCCCCGCCGCGATCAGGACCATGCCGGCGGCGAGGATCGGCTTGAACCCGACCTTGGTCACCAGGCTCGAGGCGATCCCGGCCGAGAGGATGATCGAGACCGCCAGCGGCAGGTAGGAGAGGCCGGCCTTGATCGCGCTGTAGCCGAGCACCTGCTGCATGTAGAGCGAGATGAAGAAGAACATCGAGAAGAGCGAGGCCCCGACCAGGATGCCGACCACGTTGGCGCCGGTGATCGTCCGCAGGCGGAAGATCGAGAAGGGGACGAGCGGCGCCTTCGAGCGGCGCTCGATCGCGACGAAGGCGACCAGCAGGATCGCGGCGGCGGCGAGGACACCGATCGTCTGCGCCGAGCCCCAGCCGGCGTCTTCGGCGTCGAGCAGGGCGAAGACGAGGGCGGAGAGGCCGAGGGTGATCGTCGTCGCGCCGGCGACGTCGAAGTGGCGCACCTCCTGCTCGGCGTGGGATTCGGCGATCAGCCGCGGCGCCAGCGCGGCGGCGGCGATCCCGATCGGGACGTTGACCCACAGCACCCACTCCCAGCCGAGGTATTCGGTCAGGACCCCGCCGAGAAGGACGCCGGCAGCGCCGCCGGAGCCCGCCACCGCGCCCCAAATCCCCAGCGCTTTGTTGCGCTCGGCGCCGTCGCGGAAGGTGGTGGCGACGATCGAGAGCGCCGCGGGGGAGAGGATCGCGGCGCCAAGGCCCTGTACGGCGCGGGCGGCTACCAGCTGTCCGGAGGTGCTCGCCAGGCCGCCGAACAGCGAGGCGATCGCGAAGAGGACGAGCCCGAACATGAAGACGCGGCGGCGGCCGAGCAGGTCCGCCAGCCGGCCGCCGAGCAGGAGGAAGCCGCCGAAGGTGAGGACGTAGGCATTGACGACCCAGGGCAGGCTGCTCTCGCTGAAGTCGAGCGCGCTGCCGATCGTCGGCAGGGCGACGTTGACGATCGAGGCGTCGAGGACGACCACGAACTGGGCCGAGCAGAGCAGGATCAGCGCGATCCAGCGTTTGTCGCGGGCCTCGGCGGCGTCGGTCACTGGGAGAGCTCCATTCGCCGCGGAGAATTTCACATCGGCCGCTCCGGCTCTTCTCGAATCGTGCTTATCATCGGCGCATGTGCAGAAACATCAGAACCCTCCATAACTTCGATCCACCCGCGAGCGACGAGGAGATCCAGGCCTCGGCACTGCAATACGTGCGCAAGATCAGCGGCGCGACCAAACCCTCGCAGGCCAACGCCGAGGCCTTCGAGGAGGCGGTCGAGGCGGTGGCTGACGTCACCCGCCAGCTGCTTGACCGTCTCGTCACCAACGCGCCGCCGAAGGACCGCGAGGTCGAGGCCGCCAAGGCCAAGGCCCGCTCCGAAGCGCGCTTCGCCGCTTAGCCGGTCCTCGGACTGACCAGGCGCCGCGCGTTCGCGGCGGCGATGCGGCGGGCCATCGGCACCAGCTGCTGCCGCGGGGTCTTGGACCGGGTGCCGATCTCCTCGAACAGCGCCGCCGCTCCCCGGTCGCGGACGGCGGTGGACATCATCAGCCGTTCGATCGGGTCGAACTTCCGGCCGGTGGAGTAGTCGTGGATCAGGCGGGCGTGCATCGCCAGCTGCCGGCGGTGGCGCTTGCGGTAGCGGCGCAAACCGTTCTCTAGGGACTCGATCCCGCGCAGGGCGGGGGAGACGCTGTCGGCCAGCCACTCGCCGGACTGGAAGGCGAAGCCGCAGCCGACGCCGAAGATCGGGTCGGTGGCCAGGGCGGCGTCGCCGATCAGGGCCAGGCCGGGGGCGATCGGGCCGCGGACGCGGTTCGGCATCTCGACCTTGCCGATCACCGGGGCCACGCACCTGCTCTCGCGGATCGGCGGCGGGTCGGGGACGCTGGCGACGTGCTCGACGAGAGCCCGCTCCGGGTCCGCCTTGAACTCGGGCGCCCGGTCCTTGTGCGTCATCGCGATGTAGAAGACCTGCCCGCCATCGGTGGGGAAGGCGGCAGCCATGTCGGGATCGAGCAGCCAGACGGCGCCATCGGGCCAGAACCTCGGCTTCGGCCCCTCGAAGTAGCCGCCGTAGGCGAGCCGGTTGTGGGGCAGGGTTTTCTCCTTCACCTCGGCAAGTGCGGCGACGCGCGAGTCGCGGCCGTCGGCGCCGATGACGAGCCGCGCCCGGATCTCCCGTTCGTTCCCCTCACGGTCGCGGGCGCCCACCCCGCCGAAGGCGTCGCCGTCGAGGAGAAGCCGCTCGGCGCTCTGTCCCAGCATCAGATCGACGCCCGGCTCGGCGGCCGCCGCGTCCCGCAGCATCGGGTCGAGCAGTGAGCGGCGCAGGTTGAGGCAGTAGGCCTCCCGCTTCTCAGTCGGTTCGATCCATCCCCACGGAGTCCGGGAGTGGAAGCGCGAGCGCAGCCCACCAGCCTCGAGGATCGGCCCATAGAGACCGATCCGTTCGATCGTCGGTACCGCCGAGGCCTGGATGAAGTGCGAGCAGACCCGCTTGAAGGCCGCGGGGTCGGGGCTCTTCTCGATCAGCGCGACCCGCGCGCCCGCCCGGCTCAGCAGGATCGCCGCGGTGCAGCCGGAGAGGCTGGCGCCGACGATCGCTACGTCGTACTCGCCTGCCTTTGCAGTCATGCGACAGAGGGTAGCTGCGGGGACCCGTCGTGTGGCCCAACTTGGTCACACAAGTAGTTTGCTAAACTAATTATCAAGGCTAATCAATGAGCGCAAAGACCGACATCCCCCTCAGCGAGCGCGCCGCGCATCTGCGCATCGCGATCGTCCGCACCGCCCGGCGCCTGCGCCAGGAGGCGGCGGCGGAGACCGGCGGCCTGACCCCGACCTCGGTCGCGGCGCTGGCGACGATCGAGCGCCACGGACCGCTGACCCCGAGCGAGATCGCCGCGATCGAGCGGGTCAAACGGCCGACGATCACCCGCACGCTCGACTGCCTGGCGCGCGAGGGGCTGATCGACCGCGCCCGCGACCCGCAGGACGGGCGCAGCGCCCTGATCAGCGTCAACGGCGCCGGCCGCGAGCGGCTGCGGCGCCTGCGCGGGCGCAAGAACGCCTACCTGGCCAAGCGCATGCGCGACCTCAGCGACGAGGAAGTCGAGACGCTCGAGCGGGCGGCCGAGATCCTCGAGCGGATGCGGGAGGGAGACCGAGGGTGAGCGCTGCCCTCCGTCACTCGTTCAACTCGCTGGAGGTCGGCAACTACCGCCGCTACTTCGCCGGCCAGCTGATCTCCCTCTCCGGGACCTGGATGCAGACCGTCGCCGCGATCTGGGTGATCCTCACCCTCACCGACAGCGGCGTCGCCGTCGGCCTCACCACCGCGCTGCAGTTCCTGCCGATGCTGCTGATCGGCGCCTGGGGCGGGCTGCTCGCCGACCGGATCCCGAAGCGGCGGCTGCTGATCGCGACGCAGGCGCTGATGACGATCCCCGCGGTCGGGCTCTTCGCCGTCACCGCCACCGGCGTGGTGACGCCGTGGATGGTCTACCTCGCCGTCTTCGCCTTCGGCTCGCTGAACGCGATCGACAACCCGACCCGCCAGAGCTTCGTCTACGAGATGGTCGGGCCCGACCGGGTCGTCAACGCGGTCAGCCTCAATAGCGTCATCGTCCAGGCGGCGCGGATCGTCGGCCCGGCGCTGGCCGGGGTGCTGATCGCGACCGTCGGCGTCGTCCCCTGCTTCGCCCTCAACGCGCTCACCTTCGTGGCGATGATCCTCGCCCTCTGGGGAATGGACCCGGCGCGGTTGCACGCGGGACCAGTCGCCGAGCGCGAGCCGGGTGCGATCCGCGCCGGCCTGCGCTACGTCCGCTGCACGCCGGAGCTGCTGGTGCCGCTGGCGCTGATGGGGCTGGTCGGGACGCTCGGCTTCAACTTCCAGGTGGTGCTGCCGCTGCTCGCCAAGTTCAGCTTCGAATCCGGGGCGATGACCTACGCCGCCCTGGTCTCGGCGATGGCGGTCGGCTCGATCGCCGGCGCCCTGGTCAACGGCCACCGCGGCCGCACCGGCCCACGCCTGATAGCCGGCGGCGCCCTCGCCTTCGGCGTCTCCGCCCTGCTGGCGGCGGCGATGCCGAGCCTGGCGCTGGAGATAGTGATGCTGGCCCTCCTCGGCGCCGCCGCCGTCACCTTCGCGGCAACGATCAACTCGACCCTGCAGCTGGCGGTGGCCCCCGAGATGAGAGGCCGGGTGATGGCCCTCTACTCGGTCGTCTTCCTGGGCTCGACTCCGATCGGCGCCCCCCTGACCGGCTGGCTGGCCCTGTCTTATGACCCGCGAGTGGCCCTCTTACTCGCCGGCGTCTCGGGCCTGGCCGCAGCCTGGGCCGCACACGTCAGCTTCAACCACATCAAGGGGCGGCGCGAGGGGTCGATGGCGGAACACGTTGTGGCATAGGCGTTGTTCGGTAGGGAGGCATGGGTGTCCCCTGACCTCCCTGGGATTTTCGCCTTTGAGTAGCTGTCTCTCGCCAAGTGGTCAGTGCGAAAATCAGGACGCCGGTCGGTCAGGGGACACCCATCCCTCCCGGCGACAGGATCTATAGATCGCTGTTTGCCGAGACCGCAAGAGACGTCGCATATCGACGTCTTATGCGGTCTCGTGATGACCGTCAGCCGGCACCCTCCCTACCGCTGGCGTGACGAATTCCGGAGGAGGGGCATGGACACCCTCCCCCGGAAAACCTCCGTACTAGCTGCCGATGTAACCAGCAGATTCGAGGTACGCCGTCGCTGCCTGCTTGGGCGTTTCCTTTTCGAGTTCGACCCGAGCATCAAGCTCCTGCATCACCTTCAGGTCAAGCCCTTCCTGAACCTCGAGGATCGTCTCTTCGTAGTCCGGACCCGCTTCTTCGGCGACCTTCTTCTCGGTGACGAAGATGATGTTGCCGGCCGGGAAGACTTCCTTGTCGTCTTCGAGGATGACGAACTTGTCGCTCTCGGCCGAGAGCTGCGGGTCGGTGGTGAAGAGGATCGAGAGATCCGCCTGACCCTTTTCCAGCACCGTGTAGCGGAGGCCGATGTCGACCGGCGTGAACGACTTGAATTTCAGCCCGTAGAGTTCTTCCAGCCCGAGTTTGCAGTCGATCCGCTGAGGACACTCAGGCGACCCGTAGAGCGACAGTTCTTCGGAGACGCCTTCGAGGTCGGAGACCGTCTTCAGGTCGTACTTTTCAGCCGTCTCTTTGGTCGTGCCAACCGCATTGGCGCTGGCGAACGGCGTCGGTTCGAACGCCTCCAGGCTTTCCTTTTCGAATTCTTCGTTCGCCTTTTCCCACGCTTCGGTGGCGTCGGCGGGGACTTCTTCGGGTTCGAGGCCGAAGAACGAGGTGAGGGCCGTCGAGGCGTACTCCGGGTAGCCGGAGATCTGCCCGGTCTTGACCGCTTTCAGGGCCACGGTTTCGGAGCCGAGGTTGAGCGCGCTCTTCACCTTGTAGCCGGCCGCGCTCAACGCCTGCGCGTAGATTTCCCCGAGGATTTCCTGTTCGGGGAAGTTCTTCGAGCCGATCGTCAGGCTGACTTTGCCGTTGTCGGGGTTGGACTGGATCGTCCCTGCGCTGCCACCTTCGGTCGAGCCGGAAGTGGTGCTGTCGTCGCTGCTGCCGCAGGCGGCGACACCCAGGGTCAGAGCGAGCGCCGCCAGTGCCGCAAGCAGCACCCGCACTCTCGTCTGGTCGGTCCTCACTTATTGCCTCCTCTTGGGGTGATTTGGATGAGTCACGTTCACGCAGTCTTTACCTTCAGCCCGTCGGAAGTAAGCCGGCGCTGCAGGAGAGCGAGCAAGCCCTCGATCGCGAGCGCCAGCACAGCGACGAGAATCGCCCCCGCCAGCAGCCCGTTTTCGCCGTAGACGTTGCGGTTGAGGATGAAGTCGCCGAGGGTTTCCACTCCGGCCAGCGGCGCGATGGTCGCGGTGGCGAGGATCACGATGGCAGCGGAGCGGACGCCGCCCATCACGGTCGGGATGGCGAGCGGCAGCTCGACCTTGCGGACGATGCCGAGCTCGCTCATTCCCATCCCGCGGGCCGCTTCGACCGCGGCGGGATCCACCTGCCGGACGCCGACGAAGGTGTTGACCAGGATCGGCGCGATCCCGAGGACTGCCAGCGCCGGCGCCACCGTCTTCAGCCCGACCCCGATCAGGACAGCGACGAGCGCGATCACAGCCAGCTCTGGGATCGCCCTGCCGGCATTGCCGAAGCCGACGGCAAACAGTTCGCCCCTGCCCTTGTGGCCGAGGTAGAGGCCGAGGGGCAGAGCCACGATCAGGGCGATCGCGAGGGCGAGAACCGTCACCTCCAGGTGCTTCAGAACGAGTTCCATGGACTTGTCGAAGCCGCCGACCTCGTTGCCGCCGGTGACGTTCGAGGTCTGGGGGGAGAAGATGAATTCGATCGCGCCGGCGAACGAGGCCAGGGGGAAGGCGCTCATGCCGAGCCCACCCGCCGCCAGGGAGTGGTCAGTCGCTGCACCGTCAGCAGCACCAGGTCGAAAGCGAGCGCCATCGCCATCACGATCGCGGCGGCGATGATGATGCTGGTCGGGAAGGTCAGGTTGCCGCTGCCGTACATCTGGGTCCCGAGCCCACCCGCGTTGATGAAGACGACGAGCGTTGCGATCGCGATCGTGCTGACCACCGCGACGCGAAGGCCCGCGATGATCTCCGGGATCGCCAAGGGCAGCTCGACCCTGAGGAGGATCTGGCGTTCGGTGAGGCCCATCCCCCGGGCCGCGTCTTTGACCGAGGCCGGAACGTTTGCCAGGCCGAGGATCGTGTTGCGGTAGATGATCTGCAGGGTGTAGGCGGCGAGGACGATCACTGCGGTGTCGCGGCCGAAGCCGGTGACCGGAAGCAGCAGGAAGAAGAAGGCGATGCTGGGGATCGTGTAGAGGACACCGGTTGCGGCAAGCAGCGGCGGCTGCGCCCAGCGGCTGCGGTGGGCGAAGAGCGCCAGCGCGAACGCGATCGCGAAGCCGATGACGACGGAGAGGACGACGATTTCCAGGTGTTGCTGGGCCGGCTCCCCGTAGCGGTCGATGTTTTCCTTCGCCCAGTCGAAGCAGAAGAGGTGGGATCCGTCCGCCTGGCACGGCAGCGTGCCGGAGGTGCGTTCCTTGAAGAAGTCGCCGCCCACTTCACCGGCTGCCGCCAGCAGCGCTGGGCTAGCCATGTGGCCGCTCCACCGCCGGGTGCTCGTCGCTCTTCGCGTCGGGCGAGGCGAGGAACTCGGAGATGATCTCGACCGAGAGGACGCCGGCGATCCGGCCCGAGTGGTCGACCACCGGCGCGTACTGGGTCTCGTGCTGGAGCAGGTCGGCGAGCGCGTCGCGCATCACGTCGTCGAGCTCGAGCACCGGCCCCAACGGCGAGTCGGGCCGGGCGGGGACGACCTCGGCCAGGAGGTCGCGCTCGCTGAGCCAGCCGAGCGGGTGGCGCTCGCCGTCGACCAGCAGGGGGAAGGGGACTTCGACGTCGGGCGAGGCCAGCTTCGCCCGCACCTCGCCGGTTGCCTGGCCGACGTGCGCCAGCGGCGCCTCCCAGAGGTTGATGTCGCGGACCCGCATCAGCGCCAGCCGCTTCAGCGCCCGGTCGGCGCCGACGAAGTCCTCGACGAACTCGTTGGCGGGCGCCATCAGCAGCTCCGCCGGGGTCGCGTACTGCTCGACCCGGCCGCCCTCGCGCATCACCGCGATCCGGTCGCCCATCTTGATCGCCTCGTCGATGTCGTGGGTGACGAAGAGGACGGTCTTGCGGATCTCCGCCTGGAGGCGGAGGAACTCGTTCTGCAGGCGCTCGCGGTTGATCGGGTCGATCGCGCCGAAGGGCTCGTCCATCAGCATCACCAGCGGGTCCGCCGCCAGCGCCCGGGCGACGCCGACGCGCTGCTGCTGGCCGCCGGAGAGCTGAGTTGGATAGCGGTCGCCGAGCTCGGGGTCGAGCCCGATCAGCGCCAGCAGCTCGGCGCTGCGGGCGCGGATCCGGTCCTTCTTCCAGCCGAGCAGCTGGGGGACGGCGCCGATGTTCTCGCTGATCGTGCGGTGGGGGAAGAGGCCGATCTGCTGGATCACGTAGCCGATCTCCCGCCGCAGCTGGGCCGGCTCGCGGTCGCGGACCGAGCGCTCGCCGACGAGGACGTCGCCCTCGGTGATCTCGACGGTGCGGTTGACCATCCGCATCGCCGTCGTCTTGCCGCAGCCGGAGGGGCCGACGAGGACGCAGATCTCGCCGGCCGGGACCTCGAGCGTCAGCCGGTCGACCGCCGGCGCCGAAGCGTTGCCGTAGCGCTTCGTCGTTTCCTCGTAGCGGACAGACGACGCCGCGGGCTCGTTCATAGGCCAAGTCTCCCCGCTCGCTCGGCCGCGTCAACCACCACTTCCTCTAGGCCCGGAACCTCACCGCCGCGCATCAGCACCCGGCCGGCGACGACGGTGGTGTCGACGACGGCCCCGCTGGCGGCGTAGACGAGGTCGGCGGTAAGAGAGCCGATCCCCAGCTCGGGCGAGCGCGGGTCGAGCAGGAGGAAGTCGGCCGGCGCGCCGGGCTCGAGCCTGGTCGCGCCAAGGCGGGGCGCGGCGGCGCCGGTGGCGACGGCCCAGGCTTCGGCGGCGTCGATCGCGGTCGGGTCGGCGGCGGCGTGCTTCTGGGCGAGGGCGAAGGTCTTCAGGTCGGCGAGCAGGTCGAGCGAGTCGTTTGAGCCGGCGCCGTCGGTGCCGAGCCCGGCCGCCACGCCCGCCGCCCGTGCGGCCGGATAGGGGAAGACGCCGCCGACGGCGAGCTTCATGTTGGCGACCGGGTTGGTGACGACGGTGGCGCCGCGCTCGGCGACCAGCGCCAGCTCCTCGGGGTCGAGCCAGACGCCGTGGGCGAGGACGGTGCGCTCGCTCAGCAGCCCGAGGCGATCGAGGTAGAAGGCGGGCCGCGCGCCGTGGGCGGCGAGGCAGTCCTGGACCTCCTGCTCGGTCTCGGAGAGGTGGATCTGGACCGGCAAATCACGCTCGGCGCTGAGCTCGGCGATCCAGCGCAGCGACTCCTCGCTGACGGTGTAGATCGCGTGCGGGGCGAGGGCGGGAGCGATCTCGGGACCGAAGCCGTCGAGCGCCTCGAGGCCGCGATGCGCCATCTCGCGCAGCTCGGCGGGGCTGCCGCCAAGGTCGAAGAGCGGGGCGCCGATCGTCGCCCGCAGCCCGGCGTCGCCGACCGCCCGCGCGGTGGCCTCCGGATGCCAGTACATGTCCCAGAAGCGGGTCGTGCCGCTCCGCAGCATCTCGGCGCAGGCGAGGCGGGCGCCCCAATAGACGTCCTCATCGGAGAGCTTCGCCTCGACCGGCCAGATCTTCTCTTCCAGCCAAGGCATCAGCGGCAGGTCGCCGCCGGAGCCGCGGAACAGGGTCATCGCCGCGTGGGTGTGGCCGTTGACCAGCGGCGCCACCAGGTGGGCGCCATCGGCGTCAATCGTCTCGTCCCCGGGCCGGGACGAAACCTCGGGCCCGATCGCGGCGATCAACCCGTCCTCGCACCGAACCCCGACGCGCTCCCCGTCTCTCAGCGCGTTCTCAACCGCCAACGTCATCGCGTGGTTCCTTTTTCACCCATACCGTGCAAAAGGAACCACAACTTCACCGGCCCACTGCCCCGAGTCGCGGCAGCACCGCGGCCAGGCCCTCGCGCAGGCGCTCGGCGTTGAGTTGCCGGTCGGCCTCCATCCCCTCGGTGCTGATCGTCGCCTCGGCCAGGCCGTTGGCGAGGTTGTCGACGACGCAGAGAGCGGCGTACTCGAGGCCGAGCTCGCCGGCGACGACGCACTCGGTGGCGATCGTCATCCCGACCACGTCGGCGTGCGCCGCCATCAGGCGGATCTCGGCCGGCGTCTCGAAGCGCGGCCCGCGCGCCTGCCAGTAGACGCCGCCGTCGCGCGGCGCCTGGCCGCCCTCGCCCCAGGCGGCGACGATCTGCTCGCGCCAGTGCCGGGAGAAGCCGGGCGCCGAGTGGGCGCGGGCGTCGCCGAAGACCGAGTCGCCGAGGTTGAGGGCGATGAAGTCGTCGGGGCAGAGGAGGCTGCCGACGCCGAGCTCCTCCGGCCGCAGCGAGCCGACCGATCCGATCGCCAGCACCCGGTCGCAGCCCTGCTCGACCAGCGGCCTCAGCGCCGCCTCGTGGTCGATCGCGTGCGGGAGGACGAAGGTCCCGTCGGCGGCGCGGTGGCGCTGGACGATCGCCGCCCCCTGCTCGGCCGCCGCCGCGGCGATCTCCTCGCCGCCCGGCCCGAGGGCGTTGCTGCCGAGGATGACCGCCAGTCGTCCCATCGCCCGATCCTATGTGGCCCAAACAGGGTGTGGTTGAGCTTTGGCCTCCTATGGCGCCCCAAAGCTCAACCACGCCTAGTTCTCGCGTTGCGCTTTGAACGCCGCTGCGGCCTCGTCGTGGTCGACGATCGGCTCCGGGTAGTCGAGGCGCTCGAAGCCTTCCATCCGCCAAGGTTCGAAGATCGCCTTGCCGCGCACCGACCCGAGCTCCGGCAGGTAGCGCCGCACGTATACGCCGTCGGGGTCGAAACGCTTGGCCTGGCGCACGGGGTTGAGGACGCGGTTGGGACGGGTGTCGTTGCCGGTCCCGGCGACCCACTGCCAGTTGCCGGCGTTGTTGGCGATCTCGCCGTCGGTCAGCAGGTCCCAGAAGTGCCAGGCGCCGGGACGCCAGTCGATGTAGAGGTCCTTGCAGAGAAAGGAGGCGACGGTCATCCGCGCCCGGTTATGCATGAAGCCCTCGGCGACCAGCTGTCGCATCGCCGCGTCGACCAGGGGGTAGCCGGTGCGGCCCTCGCGCCAGGCCTCGAAGGCGCGCTGCGAGCGCGACCAGCTGTCGCGGCGCGGCCGGTAGTCGCGGCGCGGGAGGGAGGGGGTCGCCGCCAGCACCTGGTGGTGGAAGTCGCGCCAGCAGAGCTGGCGGACGAAGGCCGCCCCGCCCCGCCGCTCGCCCGCCTCGCGCGCCAGCGCCAGCGGCGAGACGCAGCCCCAGCGGATGTAGGCGCTGAGCCGCGAGGTGCCGTCGCCAGGCAGGTCGTCGTGGCTGGTCTCGTATCCCGCGATCCCGTCCCGCAGCCAGGCGCGCATCAGCCTGCGACCCTCGCTCTCGCCGCCGGGCATGCGGTTCGGCGACGGCTTGCCATCGAGCAGCGAGTCGAGCGAGGGCAGCCGCCCCGCCGCCGGCTTCGCCGGCACCGCCAGCTTGCGCGGCGCCCCGTGCCCCTGCCGCCACGGCAGCTGGCTCCAGACGCGGTGGAAGGGGCTGAAGACCTTGAAGTGATCGCCCCCCGCCGGCGTCACCGCTCCCGGCGGCACGACCGTCACCCCCGGGTGGGCGCTGAACTCGATCCGCTCCTCCGCGCAGGCCCGCGCCAGGCGCGCCTCGCGCCGCCGCGCGTAGGCGCTCCAGTCGGCGCTGACGTGGAGCGCTCCCGCCCCGCACTCCCGCGCCACGGCGATCGTCTCGCGCACGGGATCCCCACGCCGGACGAAGAGCCGCCCGCCCGCCCTCCGCAGCCGCTCGTCGAGGTCCCGCAGCGCCTCGAGCATGAACGCGACCCGGTTCGGCGCCGCGAACCGCGACCTCAGCAGCGCCTCGTCGAAGACGAACAGCGGCACGATCCGCTCGGCCCTCGACGCCGCTGTCAGCGCCGGATGGTCGTGGACCCGAAGGTCGCGGTTGAAGAGAAGAACGGCGGTTTCGATTGCCATATGGTGCTGCAATGGAGAACGCACCGGCCTCGCAGAAGGATCAACGGGAACGCGAGTCCGGCCGGGATGAGACCGAGGAGGAACGCCTCGACCGTAACCTCGGCGAGCTGCTGCAGGAGCTGCGGGTCGCCTTGCCGGGTGTCCAGGTCCTCTTCGCCTTCCTGCTCGCCGTACCGTTCCAGCAGAACTTCGAAAAGATCACCCCCTTCCAGAAGGGCGCCTATTTCGGGACGCTGATCTGCACCGCGATCTCGGCGGTGATGCTGATCTCGCCGACCGCTTACCACCGGCTCACCTTCCGCTACCAGCAGAAGCGCCGGCTCGTCTACTACTCGAACCGCTTCTCGATCATCGGCCTCGGCTTCCTCGCGCTGGCGATGACCGGGGCGATCATGCTGATCACCGACGTCCTCTTTGGGACGGTGGCGACGGTGGCGATGACGGTGGCGACGGTCCTCGTCTTCGGCTTCTTCTGGTTCGCGCTGCCGCTGCAGCGACGGCTCAGGCTCTCGGCGGCGCAGGAGCCTCTAGGCGAGCCCGAAAACGACTGAGCTCCTCGTCGAGCTCGTCGAGGAAGGGCAGCTCCGGCGCCTTCTCGCGCAGCAGCTCCAGGTCGGCTTCCCAGACCTCGGTCTTCAGCTCGACGGGGACCTTGAATTCCTCCCGCACCGCGTCGCCTTCGGCTTCGTAGGCGCGGCGAAGGGCGGCGACGTTGGTCAGCTTGTCGGAGCCGTAGATCGCGTGCGCCCCGGCGGGTGCGGCCCGCACCCGTTCGCGGTGCTCGGCCTTGCGCTCGCGGTAGGGGTCGATCGATTCGTCGTCGGTCAGCGCCCCGACCAGCCCGGCGACCTCGTCGCCGAACTCCTCCCGGATCTCGTCGAGGCTCGTCTCGGAGTCCTCGATCACGTCGTGCAGGAGTGCCGCCGCGAGGACCTGCTCACCGAAGCCGTATTCGTCGAGCCGCGCCGCGACCGCGACCGGGTGTTCGACGTAGGGCAGGCCGCCGCTGCCGTTGCGGACCTGGCCCGCGTGGGCTGAGCGCGCCTTCTCCAGCGCGGCGTGCACCAGCGGCGAGCGCCGCGCGGCTGCCTCGATCCTCTCGGCCGGGGACACGCGGTCAGCCTAGATGATCGATTCGCTCAGCTTGCTTGTCTAAAGCTCAGACGGTCGCCGCGGCGCTGGCCGCGCGGGCGGGGAGCTCGTACTCGGTCCGCTCGGCCGCCAGCTCGATCGCCGCCGGGTCGCCGCCGAGCTCGACCCACCGCTGCCGCGCTTCGGCCCCGAGCGCGTCGAGCTGGTCGTCGGAGTGCAGCGGGTCGTGGTGGAAGAGGACGGTGCGCTCGGCCCCGGTCCGCCGCGCGAAGGCAAGCGCGTGCGAGGTCGCCGAGTGGCCCCAGCCGATGTGGTTGGGGTACTCGGCGTCGGTGTACTGGCCGTCGTGGAGCAGCAGCGAGGCGTCGCGGGCGAGCTCGAAGCCGGAGATCCAGTCCTCCTCGAGCCGGTCGAGGTCGGCGCCCAGCGCCGGCTCGTGATCGGGTATGTAGGCAAGCGAGGAGCCGCCGTCGTCGATCCGGTAGCCAAGGGTGGGGCCGCGGTGCGAGACCGAGGCGGCCCGGATCCGAGCCGAGCCGATCTCCCACTCGCTCTCCGGGCAGTGGCGGAAGGAGACGTCGCAGGGCAGCTCGCGGACCTCGACGGGGGAGAGCGGCGCCGAGATGTAGCGGGCGATGCGGTCGCGCAGCGAGGCCTCCGGCGAGGCCGGGCCCCAGATCACGATCTCGGTCTGCGGGCGGAAGGCGGGGGCGAAGAAGACGAGGCCCTGGATGTGGTCGAGGTGGAGGTGGGTGAGGAGGATGTGGAGGCGGGCCGGCTCGTCGGGCTGGGCAAGGCCGAGGCAGCGGATGCCGGTGCCGGCGTCGAGCGCCAGCATCGAGCCGTCGGCGAGGGTGACGCCGACGCAGGAGGTGTTGCCGCCGTAGCGGATCGTTTCCGGCCCCGGGGCCGGGATCGACCCCCGCGTCCCCCAGAGCTTGACCTTCACGCCGCCCCCGCCCCGTTGCTGCGCGCCAGCGAGGGCCAGAAGACGGCGATCGCGCCCTGCGAGCCGTGGGCCGTTTGGATCGGGAAGGCGGAGACCTCGACGTCGTGCTCGGTGCCGTCGGTCGAGCGCAGCGTCAGCTCGGCGTGGGCGGGGCGGCCGGCGCGGACGGCCCGGACCAGCGGCAGGTCGTCGTAGGGGATCGGCTCCCCGCTCTCGTCGAAGGGGCCGAAGAGCGAGCCCCACTCCTGCGGGCCGACCGAGCCGAGTTCCTCGAAGCGTTTGCCGAGCAGCATCCCGGCGGCCTCGTTGTAGAAGACGAGCAGACCGCCCTCGTCGACCAGGAAGGCCGGAGTCGACAGAGCCGACATCAGGTTCCGGGCGAGAATCAGCTCCAGCGGTCTTTGCGTCACAAAAGACACTTTAGATCGTCAAGTTTGATGCGCCAGGAAACGCCGGTATTTCCCGTGGAGAGCCAAGAACAGGCAGGTTCGCTTTGTTGGCGTCCGGGTGGCGTGATTTTCGTCACTTTGAGTTCCCGAAGTGGTTGGTAGGGCAGTGGTGGGAGGGGTCCTCCAGACACATCTCGCTGCGCTCGATGTTGAGTGTCTGGAGGACCCCTCCCACCACTGCCTGCCAGCGTCGATTGTCAGGCCGGTGCCCCCTACCCCGCCCAGGCCCCCGTTTTTCTCCGGCTGGCTTAGCCGGCGGCTTCGGCGCTTCGGAGGCCGCCCTTGGCCCAGAGGGCGAAGAGGAGGGAGAGGGTGATTCCGATTGCGAAGGCGAGGCCGACCACTACCGGGTCGCCGGAGATGAAGCCTCGGCCGGCCTCCAGTAGGGCCGTTACCGGGTTGATCGAGGCGATGGTGTGGATCCAGCCGCTTAGTAGGTCTAAGGGGACGTAGACGGGGGCTAGGAAGAGGACCAGGAAGGTGGGGAACTGCATCAGCGGGCCGCCCTGGATCGAGCGCACCCGCAGGGCGACGCCGGCCGACCAGAGAGTCGCCGCCACGTTGACCAGGACCGCCAGTGCGTAGAGGGCGACGATTTCGCCGGCGCTGCCGCCGACGTCCATCCCCGCGACCAGCGCCACCGCGCTCAGCACCGTCCAGGTGACGAGGGCGCGGAACAGCGCCGCCAGCGCGTAGCCGCCGACGATGCCGCTGCGGTGGGCGGCGGCGAGCATGTAGCGGCGGCCGAAGCCGGTCTCGAAATCGCGCGCCATCGCGAAGCCGGTGAAGACGCCGCCGAAGGCCGCCGACTGCAGCAGGACGAAGACGAACTGGAAGGCGGTGTAGCCGCTCGGGAAGTCGAAGCCGGGGACGTTTGCGATCGCCGCCAGGCCACCGGCGAAGGAGACGAAGAAGAAGAGCGGGAAGAGCAGCGACGGCACCAGGAAGGCCGGGTTGGTGAGGAAGTTGTGGATGCTGCGCCAGGCCACCGCGCGGGCGACGACCGAGGCACCGACGGGTCGGGGGTCGCTCACGTCCGCACCAGCCTCGTCTTCAGGGCCCTGGTGGCGGCGAACATGCCGATCGCGCCGATCGCGGCGGCGATCCCGAAGCCGAGCGCCAGGTCGCCGATGTTCCAGCCTTCGATCAGCAGCGAGCGGATCGCCTCCAGCAGGTAGGTGACCGGGTTGACGCTGGCGATCGTGTGGAACCAGTCGGTGGTCAGCAGGTCGAGCGGCAGCGCCATCGCCGAGAGGAAGAGGAAGACGAAGAAGACCGGGAAGAGGCCCTGGACCGCCTCGCCGGAGCCGAAGCGGAGCGCCGCGAAGAGGCCGATCGTGCCGAAGGCCACGGTGATGCAGACCGAGAGGATGACCAGCACCAGGCCGCCGGCCGGACCGGCGGCGAGTTCGGCGCCGGCGATCAGCCCGACCGAGAGGTAGACGACCGCCTGGACGACGCCGAGCAGGAAGGCGCCGGCGAGCAGGCCGCTGAGCAGGGCGGCGCCGCGCAGGGGCGTCAGCGCCAGCCGGTTGAGGAAGCCGGTCTCGATGTCGCGGGCGAGGTCGGTGCCGGAGTTCATCACCGAGAACAGCGCGCCCTGGATGAACGGGACGGCGAGGACGAAGGTCAGGTAGGAGTCGGTCGGGAAGCCGGGCAGGTTGGTCGCGTCTTCGAGCCCGCCGGAGTTGACCGCGAGGAGGAAGAGCGGGAAGACGATCGCGGGGACGATCTGCGCCGGCTGGCGCAGGGTCCGCAGCACCGAGCGGCGCGCGAGCTGCCCGACCTGGTTGCGCAGGCCGCTGCTCATCCGGCGGCGACCGCCTCGGCGCCCTCGTCTTCGGCCGCGGCGTCGTCGGAGCCCTCGAGCGAGCGCCCGGTCTTGGTCAGGAAGACGTCGTCGAGCGAGGGCGCGTGCAGCTGCAGGTGCTCGATTGCGATTCCCTCGGCGTCGAGCGCGCGCACCACCTCGGCCAGCTGCGACTCGCCGCCGTCGAGGCGAACCGCGACGGCGCGGGGGGAGGAGCCGGCCGGCTGCCCGAAGCGGCCGAGCACCGCCTCCATCCGGCCGCGGTCGCCTTCCTCGCGGGGGATCGCCTCGACCGTCGGGCGGCCGATCTCGGCCTTCAGCTCCGCCGGCGTTCCCTCGGCGACGAGGTGGCCGTGATCGATGATCCCGACCCGGTTGGCGAGCGCGTCAGCCTCCTCGAGGTACTGGGTGGTGAGGAAGACGGTGACGCCGTCCTCCGCCGCCAGCCGCGAGACCTCCTCCCAGAGCGCGGTGCGGCTCTGGATGTCGAGGCCGGTGGTCGGCTCGTCGAGAAAGAGAATGCGCGGCCTGTGGGCGAGTGCGAGGGCAAGGTCGAGCCGGCGTTTCATCCCGCCCGAGTAGCCGCCGACCTTGCGGTCGGCCGCGTCGGCGAGCCCGACCCGCTCCAGCAGTTCGCCGCCGCGGGTTTCGCGCTCGCGCTTGGAGAGGCCGTGCAGGGCGGTCTGCAGGCGCATGTGCTCGCGGCCGGTCAGCAGCGGGTCGAGGGCGGCCTCCTGCAGGGCGGCGCCAATCGAGGCGCGGACGTTCGGCCCTTCGGTGACCACGTCGAAGCCGGCGACGCGCGCGGTGCCGGCGGTGGGCGGGAGGAGGGTGGTCAGCATCAGCACCGTCGTCGACTTGCCGGCCCCGTTGGGGCCGAGAAAGCCGTAGATCTCGCCTTGGGCGACCTCGAGATCGATCCCGTCCACGGCGCGAGGCCCGTTCTTGAACTCGCGGACCAGGCCTTCGACCTCGATGCCGCCGACTGGTGCGCCGCTGTTTTCGCCCATCGATTCCTTTCTTCGCTGAGTCCCCATATTGCCGAGACCGGGCCACCGGCTGACGCGCGGCCGCCGGAACGCGTAGAACTCCGGTCCTTGAACGAGCGGACCCGCACCTACTCGCTGGCGATGAACGTCAACCGGCCGGTTGCCCGGTGGGGGCGGCTGCGGGTCGAGGGGCTCGATGCCGTGCCCGAGCAGGGCCCGCTGCTGATCCTCGGCAACCACGACAGCCACTGGGATCCGGTGATGGTCGGCATCGCCGCCTTCGAGCGGCGGCAGATCCGCGCCCTCGCCAAATCCGAGCTCTGGGACGTGCGCGGTCTGGCGCCGATCCTCGACGGCATGGGGCAGATCCCGATCCAGCGCGGCAAGGGGGACAAGGACGCGCTGGCGAAAGCGATCGAGACGCTGCGGGCGGGCGCCTGCATCGGCGTCTTCCCCGAGGGGACTCGCTCCAAGGGCAAGGTCCTGCGGGCGCGGAGCGGCGTCGGCCGCCTCGCCCTCGAGGTCCCCGAGGCGCACGTCACGCTGGTCGCGATCGAGGGCACCAGCGACCTCACCGGCTTCCCGCGGCGCCCCCGCATCCGCATCCGCTTCTTCGACCCGGTCAGCGGCCAGCCGCGCCCCGGCGAGGACCCCGGCGAGCTGTCCGCCCGCCTCCTCTCCGAGATCCGCGAGCTCGTCCCGCCCTCGATCTCCTACCGCAAGCGGGCGAAGCTCAGCGGCGTCTCCGAGGACTGACGGCACGCTCGATCCGCCCGAGGACGGCGGCGCGTTCGCCGTGGATCTGATGCCAGGTGACGCGCATGACCCTGTAGCCGGCAGCGACGAGGACCTGGTCGCGGCGACGGTCGTCCTGGAAGGCTGGCGGCGTTTCATGGGTCTCGCGGCCGTCGGTTTCGACGATCACCCGGGCCTGCTCCCAGAGGAAGTCGGCGAGGAAGCGCCGTCCGTCGACGTGGATCGCGGCGTTGCAGTCGGGTCGCGGTAGGCCCCGGTCGAGCAGCTCCGGCAGGATCAGCGTCTCGAAGTCGCTGCGCACGTCCGGAGGCTTTCCGTCCTTGGTCCGGTAGGCGACGAGGGCGAGCTCCAGCGCTCTCAGGCCGCGGCGGCCCTTCGCGTTGTGGATCGCCAGGTCAATGGCTTGGAGATCGAGCTTCCTGCGGATCGCGGCACGACCGACTGCCTTCCGCAGCGCAGTGAGATCGACGACGCCGGCGAGGTCGACCAGAGTCCGAGCCAGGGTCGTCAGGGCGAGCCCGTTCCGAAGCTCGATCTCCTCCGGCTGCGGGTAACGGCAGCGGCGGCATCTGATCCCGTCGATCTTCCGCCCGGCCTCGACGGGGACGGTGACGTCGATGAAGCGAGGCCAGTAGTCCCAGAGCCCATGCAACGCCGCCGCGCTCCCGTGCGAAATAATGGCCCCATCCCCACAAGCAAGCACCGCCGCCCGCAGATGCGTCAGTCGAGAAATCGAGCGGTGGCCAACCGCGTAGACGCCGCGGTGGACCCGATGGAGCGAGTTCTCCTGCGCACGCTCCGCGGCTCGACGCCGGGAGACGCCCTCGTCTCTCAGCTGATCAAGCGAAACTACCCCGCCTTGGTCGGTCGCCTTGTCCGCAATCCGGCCCTTCGACTTCGCCCTCTCGCTTTCGTGGTTCCTTTGTCCTGACACACAGGACTAAAGAACCGTGCGATCTGATCTCTCCCCCCGACGGGGAAGTCGTGGTTCCTTTGTCCGGATATAGAGGACAAAGGAACCACGGGATGCTGGCGGGCTTGCTGGCTCAGTCCTCGGGCTCTTGGCCGTTTGGCTGCAGGGCGTACCACTCGGCGCCGAACTGGTCGATGTCGTTGCCGTTGGCTTCGCCCGGGCCCTGGTCGCCGACGTAGGTGTAGAGCGGCCAGCCGGCGTAGGTGATCTGGACGGTCCCGTCATTGCGCTTGGTCTTGCCCAGCATCCCTCGCTGGGCGGGACCTTGGGCCTGGGGGTTGCCGTCGGTCAGCAGCGGAGGCCAGGCTCCCGCGCAGGCGCCGTAGCAGGCGGACCTGCCTCCCTTGTCCTTGTGGAAGTCGTAGAGGGTGAGGCCCTGGGAATCGACGAGGACCGTGCCCAGGTCGCCGACCTTCGCCGCCGAGACGATCCCGGCGCCGTCGCTCGAGGCCGGTTTCGATTCCGAGCTCGCGGTCGAATTCCCGCCGCCGCCCTTGCCGCCGTAGGCCCCGCCTGAGCTCGCTTCGCTCGTGTCTTCCGCGCCGCCGCCATAGGCGCTGCCGCTGGTGCTGTCGCCGCTGCCGCAGCCGGCGACCGCTACCGCCAGGACGGCGAGCAGCGCGAGCGCATAGATCATCTTCTTCACGTCGGTTCCTCCTCGTTTGCGTTCTTCACTGCCGCCACCTCCGGGTCGACCGGCGCGACGAAGGTCCGCTTGCCGGTGTCGACCACGACCGCCCGCGTCCGCGAGATGTCGAGCGCTGAACTGAGCACCGCGTCGGAGTCGTCGCCCCAGCGGTAGCGGAAGGTCCCGGCCGGATAGGAGGCGCCGTCGGCGCCCCGCAGCCAGACCCGGCAGAGCGTCCCCGAGGGCACCCCGTGCACGTACATATGGATCTCGGTGCCGTAGGCGTGGGGCTCCAGCGTCGCGTCGATGCTGATCCCCTTGGGAAGGTCGGTGAACCTGACCGGCTGGCTGGCGTCCGAGCCGCTGCCGCCGAAGACGAAGAGGAGCAGGAGCGTCGCCACCGCGGCCGCCGCGAAGCCCCCGAAAGCGAAGCCGCCGATCGCACGTCGACGCCGGTGCTGCTGGGTCCGCTGCTTCTCGCTCTCGATCGTCGCCGCGATCCGCCGCCCGAGCTCGGGCGGCGGATCCGGCGCCAGCTCGAACCGGGCCGGGTCGGCGTGGGGGAGCATCCGCGCCACCGGCGCCAGCGCCGCGAGCTCCTCGCGGCAGCCGGCGCAGCCCTCCAGGTGCGCCTCCAGCCCGGCCCGCTCGTCGCCCTCCAGGTGCCCGAGCGCGTAGGCGCCCAGCAGCTCACGCCACTCGCGGCATTCGTTCCTAGTCTTCATAGCCCATCTCCTCGAGCACGACCCGCAGCGCCCGCAGCCCGTAGTAGACGCGACTCTTCACGGTCCCCTCCGGCACCCCGAGCTCCTCCGCCACCTCGGCGTAGGGCCGCCCTCGGTAGTAGGTCTCGACCAGCACCCGCCGGTGGTCGGTGCCGAGCCGCCGCATCGCCTCCTCGACCTGCCAGGCGAGCAGCGCCTCATCGAGCGGTTCGACCGAAGGCTCGATCCCGCCCTCGGCGACGCCCGGCCGCACCGACCGCGCCCGCCCCAGGTCGATGACCACGTTGCGGAGGATCGCGAACAGCCAGGTGCGCAGCGAGCCGATCTTCGGGTCGAAGCGGCCCCCCGCCCGCCAGGCGCGGACGAAGGTCTCCTGCACGGCCTCTTCGGCGAGGCCGGCGTCGCCGAGTGAACGAACCGCGAAGCCGTACAGCTCGCCCGAATGGGCGGCGTAGGCCTCGCGGACGTCACGTTCGCGGCTGAGCGCACCCCGGGTCGAAGTTCCCAATTGGATCATCCGACCCGGCATACGCTCCCCGGCACTGCCGGGTTCAAATTCCCCTCGGGGGAGGGCCCTATTCGAGTTTTCCGATCTTGAAGATCTTCGTCCCGCAGTCCGGGCAGACACCCTGGATCGCCGGACGACCGTTCTTCATCGTCACCTGTTTCGCGTCTTTGATCTCGACCTTCTTACGCTCTTTGACGCAGTAACCCTCAGGCATGAAGGGGCCCTCCTTTCTTTGCCGCCGAGCGGCAAATCTCGCAGTCCGCGCGAGGTGGATTGAGGCGAATGTAACGCAGGTTCAAGACGCTCCCGCCAATCTTTGTGCGAATCCGCACGAAACGTCCATGACGCCCGTCAACTACCCTGCTGCCGCAGTCGCAAGCCCTTCCCAAGCCTCAGAGGAGATCAGGAATGCCCGAAGCAGTCATCGTCGACACCATCCGCACGCCGATCGGCCGTGCCTTCAAGGGCTCGCTGGCCCAGCTGCGGCCCGAGGAGATGGGCGCCTACGTGGTCGACCAGCTGCTCGAGCGCAACTCCGAGGTCGACCCCGCCCTGATCGAAGACGTCTTCTGCGGCGCCGGCATGCCGCAGGGCCTCGAGGCCTTCAACATCGCCCGCATCATCTCCCTGCTCAGCGAGAAGCTGCCGCAGGAGGTCAACGGGGTCACCATCTCCCGCTACTGCTCCTCCAGCCTCGATGCGATCCGCCACGCCGGCAACGCGATCAAGGCCGGCGAGGGCGACGCCTACCTCGCCGTCGGGGTCGAGTGGGTGAGCCGCTTCAACGAGCGCACCGAGCCCGCCGGCGCCGACGACCGCAACCCCAACCTGATCGGCGAGAACGGCCAGCCCAACGCCTAC
>Ga0126313_10000050_pt1 | contig 47554 bp, 39 predicted proteins | sample Plot105A_FD_89954 | JGI IMG/M metagenome (GOLD analysis project Ga0126313, IMG submission 89954) | Serpentine soil microbial communities from UC McLaughlin Reserve, CA, USA - Plot105A | ecosystem: Environmental > Terrestrial > Soil > Grasslands | place: USA: UC McLaughlin Reserve, Lake County...
GCGCCGACGATGCACGGCAGCGTGTCGATCTCCTGCAGGAACTTGCCGGTCGCGATCCGCTCGGGCACGTGCGCGACGTGCACGTCGACGCCGGCGCGCAGGCCGCGCTGACGCTCGAGGTAGCCGGCGACGAACTCGGTCGTGCCGGGCGCGATCGTCGAGCGCAGGACGATCGTGTGGCCGGGGCGCAGGTGCGGCAGCAGGTCGTCAAGCGCGGAGCGGATGTCGCGCATGTCGATCTCGATGTGGCTGAAGGAGGGCGTGCCGAGCGTGAGGACGATCGCGTCCGCCTGTGCGGCGTCGGCGACGCGCTCGGAGGTGGCGAGCCGGCCGGTTGTGTGGACGCGCTCGATCAGCTCGTCGGTGCCCGTCTCCTGGAACGGCATGCGGCCGGCGGCGACGGCCTGCAGGCGCTCCGGGTCGTTGTCGATGCCCAGGACGGTGAGGCCGCGGTCGGCGAAGCTCAGTGCGAGCGGAAGGCCGACACGGCCGAGGCCGACGATCGCGACGTCGGGGGAGGGGGAGGCGCTGCTCATCGCTTCGCGGAGGGTATCGGGCGGGGTGGGCGCGACGCGGGGCGCATGCTGTGGGAACGGGTGGTGTGGGTGGGGGTTGCGGTTGGCGGGGGGAAGGCCACCGGCGGGCCGATGCATGCAACAGCCCTGGTGTGCCTAACCTGCAAAATCCGCCACGCGGCTGCGAATTTTGCAGGATAATCTTGTGCTAACATGCCAAATCCGGAATAAAAGTCTGGATTTGGCATGTTAGTGATCGAGCGACGTCTCTACCCGAAGATTCTCGAGGCCCTCGCAGAGGCGCCGGCTGTCGCATTGCTGGGGCCGCGTCAGTCGGGCAAGACGACGCTCGCGGATCTGGTGGCAAGGGACCGGCAGGCGGTCTACCTGGACCTCGAGTCGCCCGCCGATCGACGGAGATTGGAAGACCCCGAGCTGTTCCTCGCCCGCCACGCCGACGAGCTGTTGGTCATCGACGAGGTCCAGCGTATGCCGGGCCTCTTCGAAGTGCTCCGCGGCGTGATCGACCGAGGACGCCGGGAAGGACGTGGAAACGGCCGGTTCCTGCTGTTGGGCTCGGCGTCGATTGTGCTGATGCGGCAGTCGGAGACGCTCGCCGGCCGCATCGCGTACCTCGAGCTCACGCCCTTCGATGCGCTCGAGGCGGTAGGCGGGGGGATCGACCTCGACACGCTGTGGGTGCGCGGCGGCTTCCCCGACAGCGTCCTCGCGGCCAGCGATGCGGCGAGCGAGCGGTGGCGCACGCGCTTCATCCGCACCTACCTCGAGCGAGACATCCCTGCGCTCGGACCGCGCATCCCCGCCACGACGCTGGAACGGCTGTGGACGATGCTCGCGCACCATCAGGGCGGGCTGCTGAATCTCTCGGTCCTGTCGCGCTCGCTCGAGATCGATGGGAAAACCGTCGCCCGCTACGTCGACCTGCTCGTGGACCTGCTGCTCGTACGCCGGCTCCAACCGTGGACGTCGAATGCGGGCAAACGCCTGGTGCGCTCGCCGAAGGTCTACGTACGCGACAGCGGGATCGTCCATTCGCTGCTCGGGCTGTCCTCGAAGGATGCGCTGCTCGGCCACCCCGTCGTCGGCGCGAGCTGGGAGGGCTTTGCGATTGAGAGCCTCCTGTCGGCTGCGGATGCCTGGCAGGTTCAGCCGAGCTTCTACCGCGCTCGTGCCGGCGCTGAGGTCGATCTCGTGTTGTCGTGGCGTGACGGCCGTCGTTGGGTGATCGAGGTGAAGCGGACCATGGTGCCGAAGCTGCGCCGCGGCTTCACCTCTGCATGGGAGGACATCCAGCCGGAGCGCGGCTTCGTCGTCTACGCCGGCACCGATCGCTACCCGATTCGCAGAGACGTCGAGGCGATCGGGCTGGTGGAGCTGTGCCGGGAGCTTGAGGCGCTGGCGGGCTGAGGGCTACGCGCTGGGGTCGCTGCCCGGCCGGCCCGGCCGGGTGCGGCGGTGCGTCGCCCACTGCCGCGCGAAGCCGGCGACGAAGCGGGGGTTGTGGCGCGCGTAGCGGCGGAAGAGGCGGCGTGGCTCCTGCAGCAGACGGAAGAGCCACTCCAGGCCGCGCCGCTGCATCCAGGCGGGCGCCTGCGGAACGAGGCCGGCGTGGAAGTCGAACGCGGCGCCGACGCCGACGAGCACCGGCGCGTCGAGGCGGTCGCGCATCCCGGCCATCCACTTCTCCTGCTTCGGCACACCGATCCCGACCCACACGACGTCGGGTCTGGCGGCGTTGATGCGCGCGGCGATCTCGTCGAGCTCGGCGTCGGCGAGCTCGCGGAACGGCGGCGAGAAGCCGCCGGCGAACTGGAGCCCGGGATGGCGGTCGAGCAGGTTGGCCGCGAGCTGCGCGAGCGCCTTGTCGTCGCGACCGCCGTAGAGGTAGTGACGCTGGCCGCTGACGGCGGCGCGGGCGCAGGCGCGGTCCATCAGCTCGGGCCCGTAGACGCGCGCGTCGATGTCATGGCCGAGCTTGCGCAGCGCCCACGCGAGCGGCTGCCCGTCCGGCACCGTGAACGCGGCGCCGTCGACCGCCTCACGCAGCGCGTCGTCGTCGCGCGATTCCATCACCGTGTGGACGGCGGCGACGCACAGGTACTCGCGCGCCCCGAGCTGCACCGCCGCGTCGATCCAGTCCAGGGTGCGGGCGTAGTCGGTGACCGCCAGCGGGACGCCGAGGACCGGGGCCTGCTGCACGGGCGGGAGTACCGCGTCGGTGGCGGCGGGTGCAATGGCTTCGAAGGAGGAGGTCGACATGGCGCGTGTGCCTCGGAAGCGAGGCTTTCCGTCAGTGTGAACGGGTCAAACGCCCGATGGTTGCGCTGATGCCACCGGAGCGCCGGTCCCGTTCCGGCATTCGGTGGATCGAAAGTCTAGCCTGCGCCTGCGACGCCGCTGGCGTTGCGGCCCCCGATGAGTACGCCTGAGCCCCCACCCGACGGCCACGTCCTCACCGGCCCGGATGCCGGCGGGAAGGCGATTCGGGGCGGGATGATCCGGACCGGGGGGTACGTCGCCGGGCTGCTGCTGACCGCGGTCGCGTCGATCTTCCTGCTGCGTCACCTGGGCGTCGTGCGCTTCGGGCAGTACACGACCGTCATCGCGATCGTGACGATCGTCCAGGGCGTCACCGACGCCGGGCTGACGCTCGTCGGCCAGCGCGAGTACGTGCACGCTGATGCCGAGCGCCGCCGGACGCTGCTCGCCGACCTCGTCGGCATGCGGCTCGTGCTGACGCCGCTCGGCGTCGCGCTCGGCGTCCTGTTCGCAGTGATCGCCGGCTACCCGAACGCGCTCGTCACTGGCACGCTGCTGGCGGGCCTCGGGGTCCTGCTCGCCGTCGTGGCCGCGACGTTGACGATGCCGCTGAGTGTCGACCTCCGCTATGGCGCGGTCACCGCGACCGACCTCGCCCGCCAGCTCGTGATCGTTGCCGGGATCGTGGCGCTGGTCGCCGCCGGCGCGGGCCTGGTTCCGTTCTTCCTCGTCTACGTCGCTGCCGGCGCGGTGGCGATTGTCGTCGCGCTCGCATTCGTCGGCGTGCGCGGCTGGGTCATGCCGCGGTTCGCGTGGCGCGAGTGGAGACCGCTGCTGTGGGAGGCGGCGCCGATCGCGCTCAGCTCGATCGTCAACGTCACCTACATCCGGACGCTGATCATCCTCGCGTCGCTGCTCGCGACGGCAGAGCAGACGGGCTTGTTCGCGACCTCCTACCGCATCTCGGAGATCCTGCTCGGCGTCCCGCAGCTGATGATCGGAGCGGCTTTCCCGATCCTTGTCCACTCGGGCGCAGCGGACGAGCAGCGGCTCGTCTACGTGCTGCAGCGAATGGGCGAGGCGGCGCTGCTCGTCGGGCTCGGGCTCGGGCTGGTGCTCGCGGTCGGGGCGGCGCCGATCATCGACGTGCTGGGCGGCAGCGCGTATGCCGATGCGGCGAGCGTGCTGCGGATCCAGTCCGTTGCGATCGCCGCTGCGTTCATGACCCAGCTCGGCACGTTCGGGCTCGTCGCCGTGCGCGAGCAGCGTGCGCTCGTGCTCGTGAACGTGCTCGCGCTCGCGACGGTGCTCGTGCTCGGCTGCACGCTCATCCCCGCGTTCGAGGCGGACGGCGCCGCGCTCGCGGCGAGCATCGGCGAGACGATCCTGGCGGTTGCCGCGATGGCGATGCTCGTGCGCGCGCGGCCAGCGCTGCGACCGGATCTCCGCTACGTGCCGAAGCTGCTGTTGGCGGCGGCAGCCGGTGGAGCGTGCGTGCTGCTGCCGGTGCCGGATGCGGTGGCGGCGGTGCTCGCCGCAGGGTTCTACGTCGGCGTCGCGTGGCTGCTGAGAGCGGTGCCGGTGGAGCTGCTGGAGGCGTTGGTGCGGCGGCGCTCCAGCGCGAGCCCGGCGCTCGATCCGGCTCAACCGGGCGATACGCTGCCCGGCGGATGACTCCTGACGCAGCCAGCGCCCCCAAGGTCGCGTCGTACTACGAGAACGCGCGGCCAGACATCGTCTCGGCGTTGCCACGACCTCTGGGCGCGGTGCTCGACGTCGGCTGCGGCGTCGGCAACGTGGGTGCAAGCACGCGCGCGGTGGGCGCGTCACGCGTCGTCGGCGTCGAGGTCGTCGAGTCGCAGGCTGAGCGCGCTCGGTCGCTGCTCGACCGCGTGGTCGCGGCGCCGGTCGAGCAGGCGCTCGACGAGCTCGGCGACGAGCGCTTCGACACGATCCTCTGTCTCGACGTGCTGGAGCACCTCGTCGACCCGTCCGTCGTGCTGCGCCGGCTGCGCGACATCGCCGCCCCTGGCGCGCGGTTGCAGGTCTCGGTCCCCAACGCGCGCCACCTCTCGCTTGTGTGGGACCTCGTCGTGCACGGCAGCTTTCGCTACACCGAGCACGGTCACCGCGACAGCACGCACCTGCGCTGGTTCACCCGCCGCGATATCGCCGCGGCGGTCGAGGACGCCGGCTGGCGCGTCGAGCGGATCTCCCACCCGGCGCTGGGGCGCACCAAGGCGCTCGACCGCCTGACGCGCGGTCGCTCGACCGAGTTCACCGTCGGACAGTGGTACGTGCTCGCGCGTCTTCCCGACGACGCGTCTGCCGCGCGATGAGCGACCGACCGCGGCGCGTCGTCGTCCTGCGCGGCACCGCAGCCAACCCCTGGGACCTGCGGCCGTGGGAGGAGCTGGGCGACCGCTACGACGTGTCGGTCCTCGTGCCGGACAACAACCAGTACGACGTCGGTGCGCTGCTCAACGTGCGCGCCGTGCCGGTGCGCACCGTCAGCGGGCGGCTTCCGGGCGGCCCGCCCGGCCGGCTCGCGACACGTGCCGTCGGCGAGCGCTACCTGGGCCTGGAGGAGCTGCTGCGCGGCGCCGACCTTGTCCACGCCGCCGAGCTGGGCTACTGGTTCTCGTGGCAGGCGGCGCGGCTGAAGGCCGCGCTCGGCTTCAAGCTCGCGCTGACGGTGTGGGAGACGCTGCCGTTCGCCGACGCCTACCGCAACGTGCGCACGCGCCGCTATCGCCGCGTCGTGCTGGCCGCCACCGATCGGTTCCTCGCGACCACAGAGCGGGCGCGCGACGCGCTGCTGCTGGAGGGTGCGCCGGCGGAGCGCATCGCGATCGCGCCGCCCGGGACGGACGTCGAGCGGTTCGGCGCCGCGCGCACGTCGGCGCCGTGCGTCGACGGGCGCCATCTGATCCTGTCGATCGGCCGGCTCGTGTGGGAGAAGGGTCACCAGGACCTGCTGCGTGCTGTCGCGCTGCTGCGTGCCCGCGGTCGCGACGACGTGCGAGTGCTGATCGTCGGCGTCGGCCCGGAGGAGGCACGGCTGCGCGGCGTCGTGCAGGACCTCGCGCTCGACGATGTCGTCGAGCTGCGCGGATGGGTCCCCTACGACGAGCTGCCGCGCGTTTACGCGCAGGCATCGTGCCTCGTGCTCGCGTCGCTGCCCGTGCCCTTCTGGGAGGAGCAGTTCGGCATGGTGCTCGCCGAGGCGATGGCCGCGCACGTGCCGATCGTGGCTGCGGCGAGCGGTGCCATCCCCGAGGTCGTCGGCGGCAGCGGGACGCTGTTCGCGCCGGGCGACTGGCAGGGCCTCGCCGCGACGCTTGCGGAGGGTCCACTGGCGGGCACGCCGGGGGCGCGGCGGGCGCCCGAGCCGGAGCGGCTGGAGCGCTTCTCGTCCGCCGCCGCGGCGGCTCGCCTGCGCGCCGCCTACGACGAGCTGTTGGTGTCGTGACGGCCGACGTCATCGTCGTCACCTGGCACGGGCGGGACGTGCTCGTCTCCTGCCTCGAACACCTCGCGGCGCAGGACGAGCCGCACCGCACGATCGTCGTCGACAACGCCTCGCACGACGGCACGGCCGAGCTGATGCGGGAGCGCTTCCCGCACTCGACGTTCGTCGAGCTGGCGGAGAACGTCGGCTTTGGCGCTGCGGTGAACGCAGGCGTCGCGGCCGGCGACGGAGAGGCGATCGTGCTCGTCAACAACGACCTCGACGTCGACCGCGGCTTCCTGGCGGCGCTGCTCGCACCGCTGCGGGAGGACCCGGCGGTCGGGATGGTCGCGGGCATGACGCTGATGCCTGGGCGAGAGCGCGTGGACGCGTTCGGGGTCGAGCTCGACGCGAGCCTCGCCGTCTACAACCGCCTACGGAACGCGTCGCCGGACGCCGTCGACACGGCCGGGCTGCTTGCCGGTCCCAGCGGCGGCGCGGCCGCCTATCGCCGCACGGCGTTCGAGCAGCTCGGCGGCTTCGACGAGACGCTGATCGCCTATGGCGAGGACGTCGACCTCGCGCTGCGGCTGCGCGCCGCCGGCTGGCGTGCGACGGCGGCGGCTGACGCGCGTGGTGTCCACCTCGGCGGCGCGACCATCGGGGTCGACTCGCCGCGGCAGCGGTGGCTGAGCGGCTTCGCGCGCGGCTTCCTGCTGCGTCGTTGGGGCGTGCTGCGCTCGCGCGCCGCGCCGCGCGCGCTGCTGCTGGAGGCGGTCGTCATCGGCTGGGGCCTCGTGCGCCACCGGACGCTCGCGCCGCTGCGCTCGCGGTTCGCCGGCTGGAAGGCGGCCGGGCGCGGCTATCACGCCCTGCCGCCCGAAGTGGTTGACAGCCGCATCGGCGCGCTGGAGTCGCTGCGGCGCCTGCGCACGATGCGGTGAGGTCGAACGCGCGCTCAGGGGCCGCGCCGCCCCGTCAACCACACGTTGCGCCGCATCAGCGGCAGCCATGCGAGCGCGGCGAAGATGCGCGGGCGGCGCTTGCGCGACGTGCGCGCGGAGATCAGCCCGACACCGGGCGTGACCGACTCGTAGCCGACACGCTCGACCTCCAGGCCCTGGTCGGCGAACAGCAACCGGAAGCTCTTGCGCGTGAAGGGGCGGCGGTGCGTGTAGTCGTCCCACACCCAGCGCTGCGCGTCGGGCGAGGAGGCGAACACGCGGCCGCCGGGGCGCAGGACGCGGCGCACCTCGCGCACGAGCGCGACGGGGTCCGGCACGTGCTCGAGCAGGTCCTTCATCACGATGGCGTCGAAGCTTGCGTCCTCGACGGGGAGCGGCTCGGAGACGTCGTGCAGCCGCACGTTGCGCCCGCGTGCCGTCGCCGCCGCGACCGCGTCGGGCGAACCGTCGAGGCCCGTGTAGTCGGCGAAGTGATCGGCGAGCCAGCCGGTGCCGCAGCCGATGTCGAGCAGTCTCGCGTCCGGCGCGAAGTGCCGCGTGACGTCGCGGAAGTAGCCGGGCTGTTCGTGCCAGTCGAAGTACGCCATGAAGACGGCGCACCCTAGCGGCGCCCTACGATGGCGCGCGTGACGGCGAGACTCCAGGCGGTTGGCATCAACGCGCTGTTCCTCGATCCCGGCCGCTCGGGCGGTCCCGAGACTTACATGCGGGAGCTCGTCGGCGCGCTCGTCGAGGAGGCGCCGGGGATCCGCTTCACGGTCGTCACGACGCGCCGCGGCGCGGCCGGCCTGGCGCGCGACGGCTGGACAGAGCGCGTCGGGCTCGTCGCGCTGCCGGCGGACGAGGGCGAGCGCGTGCGCCGGCAGGTCACCGAGCAGGTCCTGCTGCCGCGGCTCGCACGGCAGCGCGGCTTCGACGTGCTGCACAGCCTCGCCAGCGTCGCGCCGATCGTCGCACGCGTGCCCCACGCGATCACGTTGCACGACGTCACCTTCTTCAAGCAGCGCACGTTCGACCCGATCACGACGTTCGGGATGCGCACGATCGTCTCGCAGGCCTCGCGCCGCGCAGACGCGCTGCTGACTGGCTCGGTCGCCGCGCGCGACGAGATCTGCGATGTGCTGGGCTTCGCGCCGGGGCGCTTCGCGGTCGTGCCGCACGGGCTCGGTCGCGCGCGCGGCGTTGCCGCTGAGGACCACGCTGCGGTGCGGGCGCGGCACGGCCTCGACGGCGACCGGCTCGTCGTGTGCGTCGCCGCCAAGCGGCCGCACAAGAACCAGGAGGTGCTCGTGCGCGCCGCACCGCTGCTCGGTCAGCGCACGGACGTCGTGCTGGCCGGCCACCCCGAGGCGTACGACGCCGAGCTGCGGCGGACCGCCGAGGAAGTCGGCGCGACGCGTGTGCGCTTCGTCGACTACGTGCCCGATGCGGAGCTGGAGGCGCTGTGGGAGCTGGCCGACTGCGCCGTCTTCCCGACGCTCGCCGAGGGCTTCGGCCTGCCGGTCGTGGAGGCGATGGATCGCGGCGTGCCGGTGGCGTGCAGCGACATCCCGGTGCTGCGCGAGGTCGGCGGCGACGTGCCGCGCTACTTCGACCCGCACGACCCGGCGAGCGTCGCGGCGGAGGTCGAGGCGGCGATTGGCGAGGCGTCGGAGCGTGTGCCGCGCGGGCGCGCACGCGCAGCCGGCTACTCGTGGGCGGAGGCGGCGCGCGGGACGCTCGACGCCTACGAGCGTGCGCGGCACGCCACCGCGGCTTGATGTCACCCGTCGCCCTCGTTCCATAGGCTCCCGCCCATGTCATCTCCCAAGCGCGCACTCATCACCGGCATCACCGGCCAGGACGGCTCCTACCTCGCAGAGCTGCTGCTCGACGAGGGCTACGAAGTGCACGGGATGGTGCGGCGGGCGTCGACCGAGAAGTTCGACCGGATCGAGCACCTGCGCGACCGCATCACCCTCCACCAGGGCGACCTGCTCGACCAGCGCTCGCTCGTCGACACGATGCGCGCCGCGCGGCCCGACGAGGTCTACAACCTCGCGGCGATGTCGTTCGTCGCGCTCTCCTGGGTCCAGCCCACGCTGACGGCTGACTTCACCGGCGTGAGCGTCACGCGCATGCTCGAAGCGGTCCGCGAGGCATGCCCCGAGGCCCGCTTCTACCAGGCTTCCAGCTCCGAGATGTTCGGCAAGGTGCGCGAGGTCCCGCAGAGAGAGGACACGCCGCTCTACCCACGCTCGCCCTATGGCGTCGCGAAGGTCTACGGCCACTTCATCACGATCAACTACCGCGAGTCCTACGATTTGCACGCGACGAGCGGGATCCTCTTCAACCACGAGTCGCCGCGTCGCGGGCTGGAGTTCGTCACGCGCAAGATCACGTGGCACGCGGCCGCTATCAAGCACGGCCTGCGCGACAAGCTGGCGCTCGGCAACCTCGACGCCAAGCGCGACTGGGGCTTCGCGAAGGACTACGTCAGAGCGATGTGGCTGATGCTCCAGCAGGACACGGCGGAGGACTTCGTCATCGCGACCGGCGAGACCCACACCGTGCGCGAGTGCGTGCAGGTGGCGTTCGACGAGGCCGGCTTCTCCGACTGGGAGAGATACGTCGAGATCGATCCGCAGTTCCTGCGCCCGGCCGAGGTCGACCTGCTGATCGGCGACCCGACGAAGGCGAAGGAGCAGCTCGGCTGGGTTCCCGAGACGAGCTTCGAGGAGCTGATCCGGCTGATGACGCGGGCAGACCTGGAGTTGTTGAAGCCCTAGGCGAGGGCGCGCTCGTAGACCGCGGAGGTCTCTCGCGCGCAGCGCTCCCAGGAGAACTGCGCGGCACGGGTGAGCCCGGCGGTGCGCAGGCGCTCGCGTAGCGTCGCGTCGCCGAGCAGTCGCTCGATCGCAGCGCGGATCGCGGTCGGGTCGCCTGGATCGAACAGCAGCGCGGCGTCGCCGGCGACCTCGGGCAGCGATGCGCGATCTGAACATGCGCCCGGCACGCCGCGCGCCATCGCCTCCAAGACCGGCAGGCCGAAGCCCTCGTAGAAAGACGCGAACACATGGGCGGTCGCCGCGCGCCAGAGGCCCTCGACGTCGGCGCGCGAGAGCCAACCCGGGAAGCGCACCTCGGCGCTGATGCCGGCCGTTGCCGCTCGCGCCAGCAGAGCGGGCTCGTGCTCAGTCTCGTATCCCGGCACGACGAGCACGGGGCGCCGCTCTGCCGGAATCCCGGCGAGTGCGTCGATCAGGCCCTCGACGTTCTTGTGCGGGCGCTTCGCGGCAAGGCTGAGAAGAATTGGGCGGTCGCCGAGGTGCAGGCGTTGGCGCAGCTCCGCCTCCGGCGTGGCGGTCGCGTCGGCCGCTGGGAGCGTCGTCGCGAGGTGCACGACATCGATCCGCTCGGACGGGAAGCCGATCTCGCGCACGACATCGTCCTTCGTCGCCTGCGAATCGGCGATCACACGCTTCGACGCCTTCACGGCGGCTGGGACGAGCAGTCTCATGCCGAGCGCGCGCAGACCGAAGTGGGCGTCTGGAACCACCGCGTAGTGGAGGTCGTGCACCGTCGTGACGCGCGGCGGCCCGCCTACCCAGCGCGCCGGACCGGTCGATGCGAGCGAGTGGACAAGGTCGGCTCCGGCCTGCCGTGCGAGCCGCGGCACGTGGCGCTGCTCGCCCCACACCCACTGCTTGCGATCGCGCGCATCGACGGGAGCCGTGACGGAGCGCACCGGGCCGTCGTCGCCCCATGGCGCGTCGCGCTCCTCCGCTGCGACCTGGTTGACGATCGCCACCGGCTCGAGCCCTTCGATCGCCGCCAGTCGTGGCAGCAGCTCACGCGCGTACACCTCCATCCCTCCGGTCTCGCCGGGGACGAGGAAGACGAGGTTGAGCGCGACGCGCATCGTCACTCCGGCGTAGCGCCGAGTCGCACCAGATCCGCCTCGACCATCTCCGCGACGAGCGCCTCGAACGACGTCTCGGGCACCCAGCCGAGCTGCTCGCGGGCTTTCGACGGATCGCCGACCGGCGCCCACCGCTCGGGCGCGCGCACGAAGCGCGGATCGACCTCCACGCGGTCGCGGCCGTCCGGCAGCAGGCGTCCCACGCCCGCCGCGGCGAACGCCGCCTCGACGAGGTCTCCGACCGTGTGGGGGACACCTGACGCGAAGACGTAGTCGCCCGGCTCGTCGTGGCGCAGCGCGAGCACCATTCCTACGACGACGTCGCGCGCGTGCGACCAGTCGCGCACCGCGTCGAGCGAGCCGAGCGTGAGCGTCTCCGCCTGCCCGGCGGCGATCGTCGCCACACCGGTGCTGACCTTGCGCGGCAGGAAGCGCTTCGGCCGCCGCGGCGACTCGTGGTTGTAGGTGATCGCCGAGACGAGGAAGCGGCCGTGGTGCGCGCGCAGCGCGCCGACGAGCGCGTGCGCGGCGAGCTTCGCGGCGGCGTAGGGGCTGCGAGGGCGCATCGGGGACAGCTCCGTCTGCGGTGAGATGCCGGCGTCGCCGAAGATCTCGCTCGAGCTCGCGACGAGCACGCGCGGGCCGTCCCCGGCGGCGGCGAGCAGCGTCGCGGTGCCGGTCGCGATCGCCGCCATCGCCTCGCTCGGGTCCTCCCACGAGGCCGGCACGAACGTCGGCGCGGCGAGGTGGTAGATCTCGTCGGGCGCAGCCTCGGCAACGGTACGGCGGATCGAGGCGGGGTCGAGCAGGTCCATCGCCAGCAGCTCGACGTGGCCGTCGAGCTGCTCCAGCCGGGCGCGCGCGAACGCCCCGTCCGGTTGCCGCACCGCGCCGATCACCTCGTCGCCACCGGCCACCAACTGCTCGGCGAGGTAGCCGCCGTCCTGCCCGGTCACGCCGGTGATGAGCACGCGCCGCCGGCTCATGCTGCCACCGCCTCGCGCCCGTACGCGGACAGCACCGTCTCCAGCGAGTGCTCCAGCGAGAGGCGCTCCCCGTTGCGGCCGAACCACGCCGCGGTCGCATCGCGCAGTTGCGGGCCTGCCTCCCACACGCGCGCGATCGCGTCGGCGAGGTCCTGCGGCGACGGGCTCGCCGCGACGAAGCCGTTCTCGCCCTCATCGATCAGCTCCGTGGCGGCGTTGTCCTCGCCGGCGACGACGATGCTCGGTGTCGCCCGCGCGGACGCCTCCACGACGACGAGGCCATACCCCTCCCGCGAGGACGGGAGCACCATGCAGAGCGCGGTGCGCATCGCCTCCTCGACGCGCGCGTGCTCGACGAAGCCGGGCGCGTCGACGACGTCGCCGAGGCCGTGCCGCTCGATCTCGGCGAGCAACAGCGGCCGCTCCGGCCCGTCGCCGTAGATCTCCGCGCGCAACTCGGGCACGAGCTCTCGCGCTCGCGCCAAAGCCGGTACAAGCGCCGGCACGCGCTTCTCGGGGATGTGTCGTCCGGCGAACACGACGACCGGTCGTGCGGATGCCGGCTCGGGCTGCTTCAGCGAACCGACGTACTCGCCCGTCAGCACCGTCGGCTCACCGCGCAGCCCCTCCGCGCGCAGGCGCCCCGCGTGCAGCCGCGAGAAGCAGAAGGCGCGCTGTGGCACACGTGCGCAGCACCGCTGCACGAACGCGCCGATCGCTCCACCCAAGCGGCCCAGGTACTCGCGCCAGTACGCACGCGACCACACCTCGTGCCAGTCGACGACGACCGCGTAGCGCCCGAGCGGCTTCGCGACAGCCGCGGCGAGCAGGGAGAAGTAGGGGAACGAGGCGGTGTGGACCGCGTCGTAGCGGCGCCCGTGCAGCAGCAGGTGCCACAGCACGCCGAGTCCGAAGACCAGCGGCGGGAGGATCCGTCGCCGCCCGCTCGCGTCGCTCACGTACAGCGCCATCCGCGGACCCACCGCGCGCACGTCGACCCCCGCCACGCCGGGGTCAACTCCCCGGTCCCACTGGCGCAGGGTCAGGTAGGTGACCTCGTGCCCGTCGGCCGCGAGGCGCTCGCCGAGGTTGCGGTACCAGCGCTCGGCACCGCCCACGGTATGGGGGAAGAGGCAGTCGTAGACAAGGCAGATGCGCACGCGGGCGGAAGGTTCGCACAGCCGCGGGCCGGCACGGCGACGCCGGATCCGGCGCCCCCATGTACTAGCATCGCCCGCGCAGGAAAGCGCGCGACTTTCCCCTGACGCGCGCGTTGCAGCGAGATGGCGGCTGCAGGGCTCCGCCCCTTTCGCATGAGCACGACCGAGAACACGATCGCGGCTTCCCCCACCGGGACCGTCACGGACCGTCCGTTGGTGTCCGTCGTGATCCCCTGCCTCAACGAGGCCGAGAACATCGTCGAATGCGTCGTGAAGGCGCGCGAGGCGCTCGAGCGCAACGCGATCCCCGGCGAGGTCGTCGTCGCGGACAACGACTCCGACGATGGCAGCCGCGAGCTGGCCGAGGCCGCCGGCGCGCGCGTCGTGCACGAGCCGCGCCGCGGCTACGGCAGCGCCTATCTCGCCGGCTTCGGGGCCGCGCGCGGCGAGTTCATCGTGATGGGTGACGCCGACCTCACGTATGACTTCGACGAGATCCCGAGATTCCTCGCCGAGCTGCAGGACGGCGCCGACATGGTGATCGGCGACCGCATGCAGAACATCCATCCCGGCGCGATGCCGTGGCTGCATCAGTACGTCGGCAACCCGCTGCTGTCGGGCTTCCTCAACCTGCTCTTCAGAACCGGCATCAGCGACGCGCACTGCGGCATGCGCGCGCTGCGCACGAGCAAGCTGCCGCAGCTCGACCTGCGCACGACGGGGATGGAGTTCGCCTCCGAGATGGTGATCCGGGCGGCAAAGGAGGACCTCGACATCCGCCAGTTCCCCATCGAGTACCACCCGCGCGGCGGCGAGTCGAAGCTGTCGAGCTTCCGCGACGGCTGGCGGCACCTGCGCTTCCTGCTCGTCCACTCGCCCAACCACCTCTTCATCCTGCCCGGCGCGCTGATGGCGCTGCTGGGCGTGCTCGTCTCGGCGATGGTGCTGGCGCGCGTCGACGTCTTCGGCCGTCAGTGGGACGTGCACGCGCTGATCGCCGGCTCGCTGCTGATGATCGTCGGCACGCAGGTCGTCGCGCTGGGTTTGTGCGCGCACGCCTACGGCACGTACTTCATGAACGAGCGCGACCCGTGGTTCGACCGCATGCGCAGACGCTGGAGACTCGAGCACGGGCTGATGCTCGGCGGCGGGATCGTGCTCGCCGGCCTCGCGATGGTCGGCGTGATCGTCGTCGAGTGGATCGACCGCGGCTTCGGCTCGCTCGGCGAGGAGCGCCTCGCGATCCTCGCGCTGACGTTTGTGATCGCCGGCATCCAGATCTTCTTCTCGTCGTTCCTGCTGAGCATCCTCGGCCTGCGGCGCAGCAACGGCTGACGCCCCGCCCGTGACGTTCCTGCTCGCGGTCCTCGTCTTTCCGCTGCTGCTGGCCGCGCTCTCGCTCGGCACCGGGGTGCTCGTGCAGCGGCTCTCCGGCATGGCGCTGCCGGCGCTGCTGCTGGCGCCGCTCGGCTTCGCGGGGATCGTCGGCGTCTCACAGGTGACGACGTGGTCGGGGGCGATCGCCCCGCTGACGCCGGCGATCCTCGTGCTGGTCGCGCTCGCTGGCGCGGTCCTCGGGCGGCACGAGGTGTCGACCCGCTGGCGCGCGCGTCGCAGCGGCTGGTGGTGGGGTTGGGGAGCAGGGCTTGCCGCCTATCTGACGGCCGCCGCTCCGGTGATCCTCACCGGCCACGTCACGTTCCCCGGCTACCTGCTCGACACAACCGGCGCGGTTCAGCTGATCGGCGCGGATCGGCTCATCAGCGAGGGCCACAGCTTCAACATCCCCGGCTCCGGCACCGGGCTCGTGCTGCAGGGCTTCTTCGGCACCGGCTATCCGTCCGGCGGACACACCGCGTTCGCCGGCGTCGGCAAGCTGGTCGGTGTCGACCTGATCTGGCTGTATGCGCCGTACCTCGCATCGTTGCTCGGCCTCACCGCGCTCTCGCTGGCGTTCCTCGCACGGAGCGCCGGTCTGGAGCGCCCGGCGGCGGCGATCGCCGGCTTCCTCGCGGCGGTGCCGGCGCTCGTCTACGCCTATCTGCTGCAGGGCTCGATCAAGGAGATCGCGCTGCTGCCGACGTTGATGCTGCTCGGCGCGTTGATCGTGCTCGCCCGCGAGTGCGCCCCCGCCGGCCCGCGCGCGCTGATCCCACTCGGCGTCGTCGGCGCGGCCGGCTGGGGGACGATCGGCTTCGCCTTCACGCCGTGGCTCGGGCTCGCGGCAATCGCGATCCTGGCGCTCGCCTGGAGCGCGTTGCCCGGCGACAACCGCTCGCGCGTGCGCACCGTCGCGCTTGGCGCGGTCGCGGCCGGCGCGGCGCTCGTGCTGCTCGCGCTGCCGACCGTCGCCGACCTCAAGACCTCGCTCGACCAGGCGACGAACGTCACCGACGCGAACGCCGCGGCCGTCGCCGATCCTGGCAACCTGCTGCGCCCGCTGCTGAAGGTGCAGGCGCTCGGCGTGTGGCTCGGCTCCTCGCATCGTGGCGACCCCGAGCACCTGACGCAGACGTACGTGCTGATCGGCGTGATGGCGGTCGCGATCGTGCTGGGTCTCGTGTGGCTGCTGCGGCGGCGCAACTGGGCGTTGCTCGCGGTCGTCGCCGTCTCGGTGATCGTGTGGCTCGTGCTCACGCCACGCGCGACGACGTGGACGGCGGCGAAGCTGATCGTGCTGCTGTCGCCGATGGCGGTGCTCATCGCCTGCGTCGGCGCGTTTGGCCGACTCGGCCTGCGGCGGCTCGACGGGCTGCTGCTCGGCGCGGCGATCGCGATCGGGGTGCTCGGCTCCGACGCGTACCTCTACCACTCGACGACGATGGCGCCGCAGCAGCGCTTCGACGAGCTGCGCCAGGTCGGCGAGCGCTTCACCGGCGTCGGGCCGACGCTCACGCCCGACTTCGACGAGTACGCGCTGTACTTCCTGCGCGACATGGCGCCCGACGGGCCCGGCAACTCGCGCAAGATCGTGCCGTGGGCGTCGCCGGAGGGGAACTTCTTCACTTACGGCGTGACGGTCGACGTCGATGGGCTCGATCCAGCGCTCGTAGCGCAGATGAGAGCGATCGTCGTGCGCCGCTCGCCCTTCAAGAGCCGCCCGCCGGGCGACTTCACGCTCGCCTACCGCGGCGACGACTACGAGGTCTGGAAGCGCTCGACGGCGATCGCACCGGCACGCAAGCACCTCGCGCTCGGCGACGGTTCGCAGCCGGGGGCCACGGCCGCATGCAGAGCGGTGCAGCAGCTCGCCGCGCGCGGTCGCGCCGACGGCGCACAGCGGCTGCGCTATGCACCGCGGACGCCGAACGTCGCACCCGCCCTGAGAGACCTGCGCCGCACGCGGCTCGCCGCGCTGCAGCCGGACGGCGCATCGGTCGGCTTCGGTGGGCCGGGCAGCGTGACGGCGCGCGTGTCGGTCCCACGCGCCGGCACGTATCGCTTGTGGGTGCAGGGCAACGCCGGACGCGCGCTGACGGCGACGGTCGACGGCAGACCGGCGGGCGCCGTGGCGAACAACAGCGGCGGGGACGGGAACGTGCTGCGCTTCGACACGCTGCGGCTGACGGCAGGGACGCATGTCCTACGTGTCGCGCGCGGCGGCGGCGGGCCAGCCCCCGGGAACGCTGCCTACACGAACATTCGTGCGATCGCGCTCGAGCCGATGGCCGACGAGGCGCACCCCCTGCGCAGCCTGCCGATCGGCGACTGGCGGGCGCTGTGCGGGCAGCAGCTCGACTGGATCGAGACCGTGTGAGGCGGCGCCGGCGCGTGCCGCGCTGCTACGTCTGAGCCGCGGGCGACGTCACGAGCTCCCGCTCCCGCTCCCGCAGCGCATGCCGCAGCCCCGCCTCGACCTCGTCGGTCGCGACGTCCCATGTGTGCGAGGCGACGAACTCGATCCCGGTCTGCGAGCGGCGCTCCCACTCGCCCCGGTCGTCGAGCAGCCGCTCGATCGTGCGCGCCAGCTCCACCGGGTCCAGCGGCGCAAGCGCGAGCGGGCCGTCGTCGCCAAAGATCGACTCCGCACTGACGCCCGCCAGCTCGACGCACGGCAGTCCGCAGGCGAGCATCTCCTTCGGCATCAGCGAGAAGTTAGTCAGCGACAGGCACAGCCCGACGGTTGCCTCGTTGTAGAGCGCCGCCAGCTGCGGTCCGCTCAGCACGTCGCAGTGCTCGTAAGGGAAGGACGTTCTGGGCGGGCGGTCGGTCCCGAACAGCACGATGCGCGTGTCGGGACGGCGGCGGTGCAGCTCGGCGAGCGCCATCAGCCCGATTGGCACGGCGCGCCGGTCGGTCGAGTGGCGCGCGTAGTAGACGACCGTGTCGCCTCGCCGCGCGATGTCCGCACGCGGCGCGTAGAGCGCATGGTCGACACCGAGCTGGAAGGCGTCGGCGGAGGCGCCATAGCGCTCGGCGACGACGTCGCGCAGCCACGGGCTGGCGGCGACGCAGTGCAGTCCGTGGCGGTAGGTGTCCTCGGCGAGGCGGGACTCGGTCGACGTCGCGTAGAACTCCGGCTCGTGGTCGTTGACGATGTACGCGCGGGCGCGGCAGCCGTCGAGCAGCAGTGCGGGATGGACCGTCTGCCAACCGGTCGCCATGACGACGTCGGCGCCGTGCCAGTCGGCGAAGTCCTTGTAGACCGGCCCGTCGAAGGGCGCGAACCATTCGTTGATCTCGTCGCGCAGCACCGCCGGCCAGGTGCCGGCCGTCTCGCCGTAGAGATCGCTGACCCACACGCTGCAGACGTGGCCGCGCCGCTCGAGCCGCGAGAGCAGCTGGAAGAGCGTGTTGTGGCCGCCGCTGCCCCGTCGCCAGGGCGGCACGACGAGCGCGAGCCGCAGCCGCTCGCGCTCGGCCATCCCCGGGATCGGGTCGAGCAGCGGGACGGCGCCCTCGCGCAGCACGCGCGCGGCGTCGGCGTAGTCGTCCTCGGCGCGCTGCGGCGCGATCGGTCGTCCGGCCGGAGGCGGCGTCGCCGGGGGTCCGAGCGGGTCTGGCGTGCTGCCGTCGCCGCGCCCTTCGAGCGACAGCCGCTCGCGCACGCCGGCTGGCAGCCGGTCGGCGCGCGAGCCGAGCGCTGAGAAGACACGTCGCCCACCGTGATGGACGCCGGCGCGCGCCGCCCAGCGCGCGCGCTCCCCGGCCGGTGCGCCCTGCTCCTTCAGCCAGCGCAGGTCCGCTGCCGTCTCCGCGCGCACCGTGCGCAGCGCGTCGAGGGGATGGAACCCCTCGACGTGGCCGGTCGTCGCGTGCAGGCCGCGGTACTCGTCGAAGTAGCGGCGCATGAACTCGAGCGCGCCGTAGTCGTGTGCGTGCAGCACGGCCGCATCCGGGTGGTACGCCTTCAGCCAGCCGGCGGCGAGCAGGTCGCGACCGAACGCCTGGTCCTCGGAGTAGGCGACGTCGCGAAAGCGGATCTGCTCCCACACGTCGCGGCGATAGGCGGCGTTGACGTTCGACAGGAACGGCTCGTCGCCGGCGCCCTGCAACGCCGGGCCGCCGTCGACGCCCGCGAAGCCGGCGAAGTGGCGCTCCAGCTCACGCGCGATCATCGGGCTCGTGTCCGCGCGCGGCAGATGCGGACCGAAGACTGCGCCGACCTGTGCGTCCAGGGCGAAGGCGGCACGCACCGCGTCGAGCCAGCCTGGGGTTGGCGTCGCATCCTGCGTCAGGAAGCAGATCAGCTCGCCGCTCGTGCGCTCGGCGCCGAGGTTGCGCGTGCGGCCGTGGCCGAACTCGGCCGGGTCGATCTGCAGCAGCTCCACGCCGCGCGCGCTGCGCACGATCTCCAAGGAGCGGTCGGTCGAGCCGGAGTCGATCACGAGCACCTCGTCGGCTCCCTCGCGCGCGACCGCGTCGAGCAGCTCGGCCAGATAGCGCTCCCCGTCCTTGACGGGGATCACGACGGAGACGCGGCTCACGATCCGCGCAGGAGCGTCCGCTTGACCTTCTTGAGCCCGCGCACGATCCAGCGCAGTCCGCGCACCAGGGCGCGGAACTCTGCCGCGCCCGGCCGCTGCATCAGCGCGTTGAGGTCGAGATGCCAGCGGTCGAGCCAGTACGTGCGCGCTTGCGCGGCCGCGACGATCCGCTCGGTGCGCTCGGCCTGCTCGACGAGCTCGGCCTCGAGCGCCGCGATGCGCGCGCGCAACTGCTGGACCTCGGTCTCTCGATCCGTCTTCTCGGTCGTGCTCATCTACAGGTTCTCCGCGATCCGCGGGGCCTCGCGACTGAAAAACCACAGCCCGAGGGCGAACATCGCCGCGATCATCGCAAGCGGGATGAGCAGCCGCGTGGTGCCGCCGGCGGCGGCCGCCGCCGTGGGCGCCGAGCCGTCGACGAAGGCGTGGCGCACCTGCGTGAGGATCGTCGCGATCGGGTTGAGCGTCACGAGCGCATGCTGCCATTTGATCCCGGCCTTCTCGCCGACGAGCGTCGCAACGTAGATGATCGGGGAGCCGTAGAAGAGGATCTGCTGGAGCACCTCCCAGATCGGCTGGATGTCGCGGAAGCGCACGTAGAGGGCCGACAGCAGCATCCCGATGCCGACCGCGAACGTGGCCATCAACGCCATCAGCGGCAGCAGCTCGAGCCACGTCCAGCTCACCTCGACGCCCGAGGCGAACGCGAACGCGAGCACCGCGACGAAGTTGGTGCCGAGGTTGAAGAGGGCGGTCAGCGCGACCGACAGCGGGATCACCAGCCGCGGGAAGCGCATCTTGCGCAGGAGGCCCTCGCGGGCGAGCAGGCACTGAACGCAGCCGCCCGTCGTCTCGGTAAAGAACGTCCACAGCACGATCGAGCTCAGCAGGTAGACCGGGTAGTGGGGGATCCCCTCGTTGAGCCCGAGCAGGCGGGTGAAGGCGACGTAGAGGACGCCGAAGAACAGCAGCGGTCGTGCCAGCGACCAGAAGTAGCCCAGCACCGAGCCGAAGTAGCGCAGCTTGAAGTCGGTCGCCGCGAGCGTGAGCGTGAGGTTCCAGAAGCGCCGCAGGTCGTCGCCGAAGGCGGACGGACCGTGGCTTCTGTGGCCCCCTCCACTCGGCGCAAGCGCCGAGCTGCCGGCGACGTCACGAGTGCTCATGCCGGTGTCACCTCGAACGTGTGCGGCAGGTTCGTGACGCCGCCCGTGTAGAAGCCGCCGTGCACGATCAGCTGCCCGATGTCGGTGCGCAGGTCGTAGGCGTCCGCGCCGGGGCCGTGGCGCGCGATCGACGGCGTCAGCAGGTAGGTGCTCGCCACGAGCCAGTTCTGGAACTCGAAGCGCGCGATCGCCTCGGTGTCGGCATCGAAGACGCCGGTCGGTCCGATCGTCATGTCGGAGTGTGCGCCGAAGATCGTGGCGCCAACGTCGTTGCGCAGCGTGAAGCCGAACACCGGATGCTCGACCAGCTCGTGGAACGTGACCCGCATGCACACGCGGCACTGCTCGCCATGCGCCATGTCGCCGACCCGCTCGCCAGCGCCGTTCTCGAACCAGGCCTCGACGATCTCGGCGGCGGAGCGGTCGCCGAAGCGTTCCTCCGCCCCCTCTTCGGCCTCGTCCGGCAGCTCGTGGACCGTGCGTCCGAAGTTCAGCTCGTTGTAACGGCGCGCGACCGTATAGGGCTCGCCGATGTGGACCATCTTGCCCTTCTCCAGCAGCACGGCCCGGTCGCAGAAGCGCTCGACCGCGCTCATGTCATGGGTGACGAAGAGGATCGTTCGGCCCTCGTCCTTGAGGCGGTGGAACTCGGCGAAGCACTTCTGCTGGAAGGCGGCGTCGCCGACCGCGAGCACCTCGTCGATCAGCAGCACCTCGGCGTCGACCTGGATCGCGACCGAGAAGGCGAGCCGCACGATCATGCCCGACGAGTAGTTCTTCAGCTTGAGGTCGAGGAAGTCCTCGAGCCCGCCGAAGGCGATGATGTCGTCGAAGCGCTCGCGCGCCTGCTGACGCGTGAGGCCGAGCATGATCGCGTTGATCATCACGTTGTCGCGAGCGGTCAGATCCATGTTGAAGCCGACGCCGAGCTCGATGAACGGCGACAGCCGCCCGCGCACGTGCAGGTCGCCGCTGTCGACGTCGTAGATCCCGGCCAGGCACTTCAACAACGTGCTCTTGCCGCTTCCGTTGCGGCCCACGATCCCGAAGAACTCACCCTGCGCCACCTCGAAGTGGACGTCGTCGACGGCGTGCAACTCGTCGTAGGTATTTCCCCGGAACGGGTGCAGTGCCCGCTCCTTGAGCGTGTGGTACTGCTGGTGCGGGATCCGGAACGCCTTGTTGACGTGATGGACGACGACCGCGGGCGGCGCGCTCGGCCGCGGTGCCGCGGCCGGCGCCGGCGGGTGCGATGCGGTGCTCGTCACTTCGATGGAACGCTAGCAACCGGTGCGGGTTGCGGAACTTCCGCTGCGCTCAGTGCCAGCAGCGCGGCGAGGCGCTCGCGCATCAGCTCCAGCGACGCGACCCGCCGCACCACGTCCTGGCCGGCTCGCGACAGCTCCTGCCAGAGCGCGTCATCGGAGCAGAGGCGGACGATGCGATCGGCCAGGTCTTCCGCGTCCTCGGCGATCAGCAGGTCGCGGCCGTCCTCGGCGCCGAGGCCCTCGGCCCCCGTCGGTGTCGTCACGACCGGGAGGCCGGCGCCGAGGCTCTGCGTGACCTTGCCCTTCATGCCCGCGCCGAAGCGCAGCGGAGCGGCCATCGTGCGCGCTCCGTCGATCAGCGGTTGCAGATCCTCTACCCAGCCGGTGACCTCGACGTTGGGTCCGGCGAGCGACTCGATCTCGGGCGTCGGCTTGGAGCCGGCGATCGTGACCGGCACATCGCCGAGCCGCTCCCACACGAGGGGCATGACGTCGTTCACCAGCGCGAGCGCGGCGTCGACGTTCGGCGGGTGCTCGAAGCCGCCGACGAACAGCACCCCGGTTCGGCCCTCCAAGGGTGAGATCCGCTCGGTGATCTCGTTCACGACCGGGATGACGGTCACGCGAGATCCGGGGGCTTCGCGCTCGAGCTGGTCGCGCTCCTCGTCGCTGACGACGATCGTCACGTCGCTGCCGCGCACGAGCCCCAGCTCGAGCTCGCGGATCGTGGCGGCTTTCGCGACCGCGTGGGGGACGCCGGTGGCGGCGCGACGCTGCTCGCGCACGTAGTGGAGGTCGACCGTGTCGTAGGCGATCACAGTCTGCGGGGAGTACTCGCGCAGCACATGCGTGTGCTGCGCGGCGACGTAGGGCCGGCTGACGATCGCGAGCTGGAGGTCCTCGCCGATCGCCGCAAGCTCGCGGCTCATCCACGTCGATCCGTAGATCACGTCGACGCCTGATGCCTGCAACCGCTGCGTGTAGGGCTGGGGGCAGGCGCCGTCGTCGGGTACGAACGTCACGCGGCAGCCGAGCTCCTGCAGCGTCTCCACGAGTCTGAGCATCCGCAGCGAGCCGGCGTCGTGGTCCGGCATCGGAACGCGGTGATCGATGACCAGCACATGCGGTCCGGTGGCGCGATTGCTCGCGCGCCGGATGTTCGCGAGCGAGAAGGGCAACTGGTCGCGCTCCAGCTCGGTGCGCCACTTCTCGACGAACTTCGGCCGGTTCAGCTCCTGATGGCGCTTGGCGCCGGAGTCGACATCCTTCCCGGCGGTGGCGCCCTCGTGGTGGATCACGCGCGCCGTCGGCTCGTACACCACGCGGTAGCCGTTCGCGCGCAGCCCGAAGCAGAGGTCGGCGTCCTCGTAGTACATCGGCAGGTAGCGCTCGTCATAGCCGCCCAGCTCGGCCCACGCGTCGGCGCGCACCAGCAGGCAGGCGGCCGACCCGTAGTCGATCTCGCGTGCGTAGTTGAACTCGTGGAAGTCCGGGTCGCCGGTGTTGCCGAAGTTCGCAGCGGAGCCGTCGCGGAACATGATCGCGCCGGCCTCTTGCAGGCTGCCGTCGGGGTAGACGAGCTTCGCGGCGACGGCGCCCGCGTCGGGTGTCTCATCCGCCCGATCGACGAGCGCGCGCAGCCAGCCGAGCTGCACTTCCACGTCGTTGTTCATCAGCACGATGTAGCGGCCCCGCGCGGCCGCCGCGCCGCGGTTGACGCTGCGCAGGTAGCCGATGCCCGGGTCGTTGACGAGGATCTGCGCGCCCTCGACGGCCTCCCAGAGCCGCGCGTTGTCGGCGTCCGCGGCGTCGTCGACGACAATCACCTCATAGGCCGGACCCTCGGTGTGGTCGGCGATCGAGCGCAGGCAGGCGGCCGTCACCTCGGCGCCGCGATGCGCGGTGACCACGAGCGAGGCGATCGGCTGCTCGTAGGCGGGGAATCGGATCGGATCGAAGGTGAGGACGGCGGGGCCGTTCGCGTCGGCACTCTTCGTCCCGGCCGCTCGTCCGGCTGCGCGCACGGTCCACTGGAAGCCCCGCGCGCGGCGGGTGTCGTCGCCGCCCAGCAGCCCGTAGAGCTTGCCGCGCGCGCGCTGGAACGTGTTCCAGACGACCGACTCGCGCATGCGGCGGAGGTCGGCCGCGTCGCCCGCGCGGGCGACCTCCAGGCCCTCGATCTCGCGGCGCTGCTCGGCGATGCGGTCGAAGCTCTCGCCGAGCTCGTGCCGGTACCCCTCCGCCCGCGCGTGCTCGTGTGCGGATGCGCCGCGCTGTGCCTCGAGCTGCTGCGCGTGCGCGTGCTGCGCAGCGGCGAGCGCCTGCTCGGCGCGGGCCGTCTGCACCAGCTGCTGATGCACGATCGCCAGCTCGTAGTCGTTGAGCGCGGACAGCGGCGGCAGTTCTGGGAGCGCGGCGGCCGACGCCACGGCAACGAGGTACATCGGCGCCGGCTCGCCGGCCTCGCGCCAGTCCTCGCCGGTCCGGTGCAGCGCGAAGGGGCGGGTCGTGAGCGGCTTCGTCGGCTCGAGCGCGGCGATGCGGGAGCCGGCGGCCGTGCGCTGACCGAACAGCCGGACGTGCTCGAAGTGCTCGCCGAGCAGTTCTCGCAGTTCGTGCTCGGTCAGCTCGTGCTCATGGAAGGGGTTATGTGCGCCAGTCGCATCGCTGTACATGCGGCGGTCGGGCGTGGAGATGACGAGCAGGCCGTCCGGCGCGAGGACATGCCGGATGCCCGCGAGCACGCGCTCATGGTCGGTGACGTGCTCGATCAGCTCGAACGTAACGACGACGTCGAACGACGCCGGTTCGAATATCTCCAGCTCGAGCGCGGATCCCTCACGGAACGTGAGGTTGGGCGCCGCATAGTTGAGCTGGCTGTGCTGGACAGTCGTCGGATCGATGTCGATCCCCGTGACGTGCGCCGCTGACTCCGCGAGGATCGCGCTACCGAAGCCCTCGCCGCTCGCGATGTCGAGCACGCGATGACCCTGCACGAGATCCGCTGCCCACAGGTAGCGGTGGTAATGCTCGTAGATCACCTGGACATCGGGCGTCCACGGAACGCAACGCTCGCCGGTCCAGTCGATCAGACGAGGTGCCCCTGCACGTCGCTCGATCGCCATCGGACCGGAGGCTATCGAGCGCTCAAGCGGAGTGGCGTGTTGGGACGCCCGCCTGTCAGCGCGGGCTGGGCGAGCACCGGCCGAGCAGCCCGACGCGTGCGCGCACAATCTGCCCGCTGTCGATCCCCGGGACCAGGGTGATGCTCATCGCGTGCGCGCCGGGAGGTGCAGTTCCGATCACGCGACCGCGGCGACCGGCCGGGACCGTTCCGCCGCTGTGTCCGCTGCGGGGATTCGCGTTGTCGGCGTTCAGCCACACCTGTGCGCTCTGGCCTTCGGCTGTCGTCGTTAGGTCCACCGTCACGGTCTCACCGCCGCAGACCGGGATAGTGCGGCTGACACCGCCGTCGCTCTCGCCATCACTCAGGCCTGCTCTTGCGTCGAAGGTCCCTGTCCAGCATCCGGGTCGCCCGGTGAGACCAGAATCGCAGGTGGTCAGGCGCGGCCGCGCGGGTCGATCGACCAAGCGGTAGAGGTCCCATCCACGGTCGCTGAACGCTGGCTCACCGTGCTGGGCGAGTACGGACGTGAGCCAAGTCGACCCCTCTCCACTGCGCTCCGGCCCGCTGAGCAGCGCCCAGCCGATGCCAAGGCGGCGAAGCCGATGCAGCGCGTCGTCACCATCGGTGGGCAGCGGCCCCGACAGCTCGAGCAGACGTTCGACCTCCCAGACGGCGGAGAGGTCACGGTCGTGCAAGAAGGTGCGCTCATGCGCGTTGGAGACCGCGGTCGCCCCGGGCGCGGCGATTCGCTGGAACGCGTCGAGCGTGTCCTTCTCGGGGAAGACGGATTGCAGGTAGTCCTGACTGTCCCAGCGGCCGAAGGCTGCCGCGAACGGGAGATCCCGATTGGGGACGTTCCAGTAGTTCGCCACTGTGGACGGCAGGTAGAGCGTGGCTGCCGCCCCCGCGGCGAGGAGCAGCGCCCCGGTCGCGACGCGACCCGGGCGCCAGGCGCGCAACTGCGTGAGCACGAGGACGACGGCCACCATCGCGGTCGGCAGCAGGTATCGCAGATAGCGGAACTGGACCCACCAGGCGAGCACGCTCAGGATGACCGCGAGCCAGACGACCAAGGATGCTGCACGTCCGCCGGCGCCGGGCGCCCGTTGCCAGCCGATCAGCACCGCGAGGACGATCGCCGCCACCAACATTGCGAATGTGCCGGGTGGAATAAGGCCGTTCATCAGCGTGGGATGGACGACCGCCTCATACGGCGCTCGGATCGCATCCAAGATGCCCGCCTGCGGCCAGTAGGGGAAGTCGTATTGCTCGTCGATCAGTGGATAGTGCGGGCTCTTGAAGATCGTGTTGTACGTCGGGAAGACCGGGTTGCCCGTGTCGATCCAGCGCAGGACGATGGTCGGTCCGGCGATCGCGAGGCAGCCGAGTCCCGCGCCGATCGCGCGCTGGGCGAGCATGCGCGACGGGCGCGCCAGCAGCACCCATCCCACGAGCAGCACGAGCACGATTGCCAGCAGGTTCAGCTTGAGCCAGATGCAGCTTCCGGCCAGCAGGCCAACCGCGATCGCGCTGCCGAGCGTCGGCCGGGTGACGCGAAGCACGGCGATCGCCAGCGCCATCGCGCCGACCGCGAGCATGAGGTCGTCGTAGGCCGTCGTCGACTCCCAGACGATGATTGGAACGACTCCTACAAGGAGCGCCGCGAGGGGGCCCGCGGCCGAGTCGCGTCCGGCCCACCAGGTGGTTGTGACGAGGACGACCCAGCACAGCAGTTGGAGATCCCGGCCGACGTCGTTCGCATTGACGGTGTGCCCGGGCACCGCCACGAATTGCGCCAGTCCGGTGACGTTCAGCATCGGGTGCGCAAGGAGCGGTCCGATCGATCCTGACTCCGCCCACAGCTGCGGCAGGTATGCCTTCGCGGAGAGCGCGTCGAACATGATCTCTGGCGCCGAGAGCCACACGACCGCCCAGCCGAGTTGCAGCAGCACCAGGCCGGCGCACGCGGTGGCAACACGCGAATCGGCGATCGTGCTCCACAGGGCGCCGCGTCGTGCCCACCCGTCGCGAACGCCCATCCACGCCCCCACCGAGCCGACGGCGATCATGAGTGCTCCGGCGCTCCACCACCCGAGCGCACCCAGACGACCGAGCACGAGCACCGCGAGCCCGACGATGCCGAGCCCGACGCCGAGCTCGACGATGACGATGCCTTCTACCTCAGCTACGCCGAGTGCTCGCAGAGCCAGGCGCCCTGCTCCCCAGGACCCGGTGAACGTCAGCAGGGCCATCACGACGTCCCACAGGTGTCCGCCGGCGGTGACCGCGGCGCCAAGTGTCGCGGCGGTGACGAGCGCGCCAGGCAGGATGGCGAAGGCGCGCAGTCGCCCGGGCAGGATCGCGGCGCCGAGGACCGTGATCGCGGCGATCAGTGCGTTGACTTTGAGTACGCCCTTCGCGCCAGCCGCCCCGAGCGCCGTGGCGGGGTCGAGTACATCTCGGGCGATCGGGATCTGCGCCGCGAGCACGAGTCCTACGACGACCGCGGTCGTCGCGACGACGCCGCGCGACGGTGTGCTGCGCTCACCGGCGTCGCGTGCGCTGACCTCGCGCTCGGCGAGCGCGAGGTCAGGCATCGCCGGCCCGCTCGAACGACAGCCACATGGCGTCGCTGAAGCGGGCGTGGTTCAGGAGCGGCGCAGCGAGCGATACACCGACAAAGGCCAGCTTGTTGACGACGCCCGGTCGTGGGTCGACGGCGATCCGCTCGCGCAGCCCTGCGCGCTCGACGCTCGGAAGTCGCCCGCGATCGAGTGGCGTGAAGCCGTTGTCGAGCACGAGTCCGGTCAGTGAGGACTCGGTGAAGTACCAGAGGTGCGGGCTTGGAAGGTCGCGCTGCCAGAGCCGGTCGAGCGGCGCAGCAATGCCGACCCGCGCCAAGGTCGTCGCGACGCGATAGCCGAGCCCGTCGGCGGTCGGGATCGAGATCGCCAAGATCCCTCCGGGCCGCAAACGCTCGTGGACAGCCTGCAGTGCAGCGACGGGGTCGGGCAGATGCTCAAAGACGTCGTTAAAGGCGATGACGTCAAAGCGGTCCGCGGTGGGAAGGTCGTCCGGGAAGTACCCGTCGAGGACGTTGAGCCCTCGTCCGCGGGTCCGCTCGGCGACGTCGCGGTCGGGTTCGATGCCGACGGCGTCGAACCCGCGTGCGGCGGCTGCTTCGAGGAACCAGCCATGACCCGAGCCGACGTCCAACACAGCGAGACCGGCGAGCGACCGTCGTGCGGCGATTGCGTCCAGCACGATCGCGTGCGAGCGGTCGCGGACCGCACGCAGCCCAACCGCGCGCTTGTCCTCGTTGAGCAGGACTGCCGCGCCCGTCTCGATGCGTGGCTCCAGCGAGGAGAACCGAACGTCGCAGGAGTCGCATCGCCACGCCCACGCCCTGAACGGTGTCGTGGTCCCCCCACACAGAGGGCAGTGCGGCGGGCCCGAGGTTTGCGAAGGCCGTTGGGTGACGGGTGCCGTGTCGATCGTCATGGTGTGCCCTAGCTCACGCCGTGCGTGCTCGGGAGGCTCTGCGGTCGCTGCTCGCGACGGTGCCGGATCAGCTGCGTCGCCAACAGGACGCGCGCGACGTACCAGATGCTCGCGGCCACGCCGGCGCTGCCTTGGCCGTGTGTGCGCTGAGCTGCGCTGATCGGGTGCTCCACGATCTTCGCCCCGACGCGGCCAGCGTCCATGAGCGCCTCCACCGTGTCGCCCAGGTACTCGACGGGGTAGTCGGCGGCGAAGCGGTCGAGCAGCGGTCGACTGATCGCACGGAAGCCGGAGGTCGAGTCGGTGATGCGCATGCCGGTGATCTGCGAAGCGCGACGTGCCAGGACGCTCATCGCGAAGCGCCGTGCACCGCGCACTTCGTAGGCGCCGGCACCTTCTGTGAAGCGCGAACCGATCGCCATGTCGGCGTCCGCGGCGCGCATCGTCTCGAGCAGCGCCTCGACCTCGCGCGGGTCATGTTGACCGTCGGCATCGATCTGCACGACGGTGTCGTACCCGTGCGACAGCGCCCAGCGGAACCCGGCCCGCAGGGCACCGCCGACGCCAAGGTTCAAGGGGACGCGCAGGACGGTCCCACCCGCAGCGCGGGCGTGCAGGGCGGTGGCGTCGGTCGAGCCGTCGTCAACGACGCACACGTCATGGCCCAAGCGGCAGGCCTCCGTCACGACGGTCCCCACACTGCGCTCCTCGTTCAGTGCCGGCACGACGATGAGGACCCGGTTTGCGCGCATCGCCATGTCAGCGGCCCCATGCATCGGCATGGACCGGGTCGGACAGTTCGTCGTGATCCGCTTCGAGCGTTCGCACGCGCTCCTCCACGAGCGCAGCATGCTCGGCAAGATCCTGCACGGCCGAGTGCAATCCCGAGAGGGAGATCGACAGCTGCAGGCAAACGAGGCCAAGGAAGGCGACGAAGACGCCGAGCGAGAAGCCCGTCGCCGTGAAGCCCGTGCTGGTGATGCGCTCTGCGAGGAAGCTGAGCAGGGGTGCGCCCACGAAGCCGACGAGCGAGACGGCGAGCCAGCCGAGCCCGTACCGGATGGAGAGCAGTCGTCGCCGTACAAGCGCCACGGTGGAGATGGCAAGGGCTGCCGCCCCGGCCATGATCAGCGCGACCTGAACGCTCATTGCGCTACCGCGCCGACCAGCGATCCTGAGCCCTGCCGCCCAGGGGTATTGCACGTCGCAAGTCCCGCCATTCAGTACTCAAGGTTATCGCGCGTGCCGACGGGTCCTCCCGATCCCGGCCTTCTGCGTCGACGCTGATCCGTCGGGCGGTCGACTACCGTCTGCGCATGCCCACCGCCATCATCACCGGCTCCGGCGGCCTGATCGGCTCGGAGTCGGCGCGCTACTTCGCCGAGCAGGGATTCCGCGTGATTGGAATCGAGAACGATATGCGGGCGCGGTTCTTCGGCCCCGAGGCGTCGACCGAGCACGTTTCGCAGCGCCTCGAGGCTGATCTCGACGGCTTCGAAGCGGTGTCAATGGATATTCGTGACGCGGACGGGATTCTGCGCCTGTTCGCCCGGCATGCCGCCGACGTCGAGTTGGTCGTGCATACCGCGGCACAGCCGTCGCACGACTGGGCCGCGTCCGATCCGCAGACGGACTTCACCGTCAACGCCAACGGCACGCTCAACCTGCTCCAGGCCGCGCGGGAGCACACCCCCGACGCGAGCTTCATCTTCACCTCAACCAACAAGGTCTACGGGGATACGCCCAACGCGTTGCCGCTGGTCGAGCAGGAACGCCGCCTGGAGCTGCCGGAGGACCACGCGTACTACGGCGGTGTTCCGACGTCGATGTCGATCGACCACTGCACGCACTCGCTGTTCGGCGTCAGCAAGGCGGCCGCCGATCTCGCGGTGCAGGAGTACGGCCGCTACTTCGACATGCCGACGGTTTGCTTCCGCGGCGGTTGCCTGACCGGGCCGCAGCATGCCGGTGCGCAGTTGCACGGCTTCCTCGCCTACCTCATGAGGTGCACGGTCATGGGGACGCCCTACACCGTGTTCGGCTATGGCGGCAAGCAGGTTCGCGACAACATCCATGCGCACGATGTCGTCCGTGCGTTTCATGCCTTTCACAGAGCGCCGCGGTCGGCGGCGGTCTACAACCTCGGCGGCGGCCGCGCGAGCAACGTCTCGATGCTCGAAGCGATCGATCTCTGCCAAGAGATCGCCGACACGGAGCTGCGCTGGGAGCTGAGCGACGAGAATCGCGTCGGCGACCACCGCTGGTGGGTCTCCGACCTCGATGCGTTCCAGGCCGACTATCCCGATTGGCAGCTCACGTTCGGCATCCGCGACGTGCTGGAGGACATCCACCGTCGCAATGTCGAGCAGTGGCAGGCTGCGGTGCGCTGAACGCGCGCGATTAGCCGCTGGTCGAGCAGACGCGCACCCGTCCGCTTGACGTGATGCGTACGTGCCAAGGCACTGTGGGTGCACCGTCGAGAACCGTCGCGAGGACCGCGGTTGAGCCGCCCGCGACCGCCGTCGTCAGGCTCGTCAGTTCATCGGCGAAGCGTCGCACCTGTACCGACGCTGGTGCTCTATCCGCGGCCTCGATCGCGATCGAGGCACCCGGTCTCAGCTGCAGCGTGAGCGCACCGTCGCTCGCGGTCGGCGCGAACCGGACGCAGCTGGTTCCGGCCCTCACGGTCCCACTGGCTGGCTGTTCGACGTCCGGCGCAGCTCCGCTCGAGATGGGCGCGGCGTCGACCGGTCTCGCGTCGATGGCCTCTGCTGCGACCAATTGGGCGTCGGCGATCTGCCGCTGGCGCTCAGAAGCGTGAATAAGCCAGGCCCCACCGCCCGTCGGCGAGCCGTTGTCGCGCACGGCGGCGAGATATGGGCCGGCCGTCAGGTTCGGCCACGACGGGCTGTTTGGCGCCATCGTCGGCGGCGTGTGTGTGCCGGCGACCTCGAACGCGGCCAGCGAGCCGCGCAGCGGCTCCCAGATCCCGCGGAAGAAGCGCTCCGCGTCGCGCAGCCGATACGCGTTCCCGAGCAAGATGAAACCGAGCAGCACGATCGTCGTGGCGGTCATCCAGCCACTCCACGTACGGGGGCGTGGCAGCAGTGAGGCGACGATCAGCATCAGCATCACCGCGCCGAGGTAGAGGTAACGCGGAGCGTCCGGCTCATGCAGTTGTGCGCGGGAGAGCGCCGTCAGCGACCAGAACGTCAGGATCGTCACGACGAGGCCCGCGAGCCGCGGGGAGGGGATTGGCGCGAGCGGATCGCCCCGGCGCAGGACCGCGACCGCGACTGCGCCGCCGACGAGGAGGACCTGGCCCCAACTCGGGAGGCCGAAGATGCCTGCCGCCACCGCCGATGCGGAGTCGGCGACGTACTGCGTCATCGCGCCGAGGTTCTCGCGCATGAGCTGGCCGCCGTCGCCCCAGCCGAGCAGCCACAGTCCGAACAGCGCGCCGGGAAGCACGACGATCCACAACTGGCGGCGACGGTACGGCTCAAGCAGAAGCTCGACCGCGACCCCGATCAGGAATGCGACACCGAGGCTGGAGCAGGCGAGGCTGACGATGACCAGTACGCATGCCCAGCGGTCGTTACGGCGGCTCGGCCGGTCGAGCATCACGAACGCGCCGAGCCCCGCTGCGATGGATCCGACGAAGTCGAGCTGGAAGGCCCACAGGAGGTTTTCGGATGAGCTCGCCATGAGGACGAGCAGCAGTCCCGCGATCAGCGCGGCCCGATCACCGAGTCGTCGGCGGACGAGAACGAACAACAGCACGCACGTCGTCAGATGGAAGATCAGCAGCACCACGCGGTAGGGCCAGTAGTGGTCGATGCCGATCGTCGCGAACAGCAGCTTGTAGATCGCGACCGGGATCAGCGAGAGATGCCCGTTGTGCGGATCGAGATAGGTTCCAAGGTCCCCGCCGCGGCGGAACTGCAGGTACTGCCACTCGTCGTAGTAGAAGCCCATCCGCCGGCCGGCATAGAGGATCAGACCGGCGCTGCAGATGAGGGCGGCGGCAAAGATCCACGTCTCCCAGCTCCAGGAGCCGCGGCCCGCCGGCAGGGTGTCGACGCCTGGCTCCACCTGACGAGGAGCGGCTGCGGCGGAGGAGTCGGACACCGCCGGAAGGCTACGTCAGCACACGGTCGGTCGGCAGCACTGCGTACCCTGCCGGCTATGACGGCGATCAGAACCATGGGCGTCGAACCCGCGAGCATTCGAGGGCTCGACCAGCTTCTGACGAACCTCTCCGAGATCGAGCGCAGCCGCGAGGCGTACTGGGGCCGCTATCCGCAGACGTCCCCGACGCGACTGCGATGGCGTGCCAACGCCGCCCGCCACGCACTGCACATCGCCCCAGGCGAGACGGTGCTCGAGCTGGGGGCGGGCAGTGGTGTCTGGACCGAGCACCTCGCCGCCGTCACCGGCGGCGAGACGGCGATCACCGCGACGGTCTTCAACTCCGACCTGGCCGAGCAAGCGCGCGAGCGCGCACTTCCCGGGACTGAGGTGGTGCTGGTCGACCATGGCGGAGAGCTGCCGGAGCAGAGCTTCGATTTCGTCGTCGGGACGGCGATTCTCTCGCACGACCATTACCAAGAGAACCTCGCCTGGATCCACCGACTTCTGAAGCCCGGCGGTCAGCTGCTGTTCTTTGAAGCCAACTACTTCAACCCTCAGGTGTATGCAAAGGCGCACAACCGTCGCCTCGCGGATTGGACCGGCAATGCGCCCCACCAGATAGCCCTGCGCTCGGCAGAGCTGGCTTACTCGCTGCGGCGCGAGGGCTTCGAGGAGACCCACATCGTTCCCTACGACATCCTGCATCCGCGCACGCCGAAGCGCTTGATCCCGTCGGTCCAGAGCACCGCCTTCGTACTCGAGCACCTGCCGGGCGTCCGTCGGATGTGCGGAACGCTCTTCATCACCGCGCGCAAGCCGGGTCGTACGAGCCTGGAGCGGCCGCGCGTGGACCTCGCGCGCCACGAGGTCCTGCGCGACGCGATCTCCGTCGTCGTGCCGTGTCACAACGAGGCGATGAACGTCGGACGCCTCGTGCATGCGCTGACGAGAAGCTACGACTCGTACATCCACGAGATCGTGCTGGTCAACGACAACAGCGCTGACGAGACAGCCGCCGTCGCGCGTGACCTCGCCGAGCAGGAGCCGCGCGTGAAGCTCGTCGACCGCACGCCGCCCCCCGGCGTGGGCCGCGCGCTGCGCGACGGGTATGCGGCAGCGAGTGGTCGCTACATCCTCTCGATGGATTGTGATTTCGAGATGCTTGTGCCTGAGCTACGCGACCTCTTCGACGTGATCGCAGCGGGTCACGACGGCGCGATCGGTAGCCGCTTCTCACATGAGTCGATCCTGCTCAACTATCCGGCTCCGAAGCTGCTGGGCAATCGCGCCTTCCACTTGATCGCGAAGCTCGTGACGCGGCGTCCGATTCACGACGTGTCGAACAACCTGAAGCTGTACCGCGCGGAGATCCTGCAGGACATGGACATCACGCAGGACGGGTTCGCTGCGAACGCGGAGACGGGTCTCAAGCCGTTGCTGGCGGGTCACGATGTCGTAGAGGTGCCAATCGCCTGGATCAACCGCTCGGCAGATATGGGCACGTCCACGTTCAAGGTCGCCGGCGTTGCACCGGGCTACATGCGGGCGCTCGCGCGCATGCTGCGGGGTGCGTCAACCGAACCACGCTGATGGACCGCGCGGTCGTCGTCGGCAACTGCCAGGCTAAGGCCCTGGAGCTGATGCTCACCACGAACGACGCGTTCAAGTCGCGCTTCGAGCTCGTCAGCTTCCCGGCGGTCCACGAGATTCCCGACGCGATGGTGCCGGAGCTGCACGCGGCGGTCGCTGGTGCCGCTCTGGTGATCCCGCAGCGTGTCGACGAGGGCTACCGCGACGGGATCGGCCTCGGCACCGAGACGCTGGCGCGGATCGCAGGGACGGTGCCTGTCCTGCGATGGCCAAGCGTCTTCTGGGCCGGCTACGTCCCGGACCTCTTCTATCTGCGCGGTGAGGATGGCCGTCCCGTCGTCGACGGGCCGTTCGACTACCACGACCGGACGATTCTGAAGGCCTACGCCGCCGGGCTGGACGTGGCGGCGGCATGCGCCCTCCTCGCCGACCCGGAGCAGCCCTCGGACGCACCGAGCTGGGCGGACCGCGCGACCGCAGAGCTGGAGGTCCGCGGGCAGGGCTGTGAGATCCACGTCGCATCGTTCATCGCCGAGCGCTTCCGTGACGAGCTGCTGTTCTTCACGATGAACCACCCCTCCAACCGGCTGCTTGCGCACATGGCGCAGCAGGTCGTGGACCATCTCGGCCTGCCCGGCTCGGTCGACCCGGTCCGGCTCGGCCCCGACGACCTGCTCGGCTCGACCTTTTATCCACTGCACGCCAACCACGTGCGGGCGCTCGGGCTGCGCTTCGGCGCCAAAGTAGAGGCTGGCCGCGCCTCCTTCCGCATCCGCGGTGTCGTGCACGAGGCCCCCGAGGCCGTCGCGGCCTTCTACGACTACTACGACGCCCATCCCGAGCTCGCCGCACTCAACTGCACCTGACGGACTGTTCACTGCGTAAAGTCGCGTCACGTGCGCCGTCCTTTGGCCGACCTTCAATGCGTCGAAGCGTGTTTCCCGGCGAGATGACGGCGGACCAACGCTCGGACAGCCGCGACGGGCGCCGTGCGCGCTGCTTCATGCATGTGCCGAAATCGGCCGGCTCGAGCGTCTTTGAGGCGCTGACAGCGGCATTCCCGGCCGGGGCGATCGCTCCGCAGCGCCACGACCACGTCAACCTCGCGCCATTCCGCGACTTCGACGCGCTGGCGCCACAGCTGCGCGCGGTGATCGCGACGAACAGCGAAGAGCTGCTGGCGCTCGCGCAGTTCGACATCGTGTGCGGCCACTTCGTGCTGCCGTCGCTCCTTCGCATCGCGCGACCTGAGGCGATCGCGACGATCGTGCGGGAGCCGCGCGCGCGGCTGCTCTCTCTCTATGCCTACTGGGCGATCGAGGACTTCAGCGCGGCAGCGCCCTATGCGGCGTGGCAGCACGCATCGCGTCCGCTGTGCGAGTTCCTGTCCGAGGTGACGATCGCGCCTGTCATCGACAACCAGCTCTGTCGCATGCTCCTGCACGGCGATCCGCGCATCCCGATGACCGGCTTCATTGCGCGCGACGCATCCGAAGCCCTTGTGGAGGAGTCGCTGAGACGCCTCGAGACGCTTGGGTTCGTCGGGATCCAAGAGCTGCCGGACGGGCTGTGGGACGGGCTGTCGACAGTCTTCCGGGTTCCGCTCGAGCCCGAGCGCGCCAACGTGACGGCCTCGCTGCGAGGCAGACCAAGGTGTCCGCCGATCGCAACGGCGATCGATGAGAAGACTCTTACATTGCTCGAGCATCGCACCGACGTCGACGGTCGCATCTATCGCGAGCTCGTTATGCGCACCCGCGGTGCCAGTGTTGATCCGGATGCGCTTGCGACTGTGAGTTTTCTCCGGCAGCTCGTCGCACTCGGCACCGTGCTGTCTGAGGACGACGCGTTTTCTGCGGCGACGCGCGACGGGTAGGTACGGGACAGTCGCGTCGCGCCGGCCACGCTCGTCCGTCATCCTTCCTCCAGTGCGCGCCCGCCTCCCCGAAGTCACCCCTAGGCGCTTCCTGACGATCGCCTACGTCGCGCTCGCCGCGCTGACCGTGATCGTGCTCACCGGCGCCGCAGTACGGCTCACCGACTCCGGCCTCGGCTGTCCGGACTGGCCGCGCTGCTACGGGAAGGTCGTCCCGCCGCTGTCGTTCCACTCGGTGGTCGAGTTTGGTAACCGCGTCTTCTCGGCGAGCATCGGGTTCGTCGTGCTCGGCGCGTGGATCGCCTCGTTTCTGCGCACGCCGCGCCGCAAGGACCTGATCGTGCTTGCGACGCTTCTCCCGCTCGGCGTCGTCGGGCAGGCGGTGCTGGGCGGCTTCACCGTCAAGCACGAGCTGGCGCCCGGCTTCGTGATGGCGCATTTCGGCCTCTCGATGCTGATCCTGATCGCGGCCGTCGCGCTCGTCTTCCGTGCGCGCTACGAGCCTGGGGAGCGGACGCCGAGCCGCGATCACGTCACCGTCTGGCTCGTGCGCTTCCTGGCCGTCCTGGGCGCGATCGTCGTGTTCGTCGGCACCGCCGCCACGGCCTCCGGCCCGCACGCAGGTGGCACCCACGGCGAGCTGATCCACCGCCTCGACTTCAAGGGACCCGGCCACACGCTCGAGTGGGTGATCCACCGCCACGCCACGCTTGCCGCGACGCTTGGCATCGGCGTGATCCTCGCCTGGTTCCTTGCCAAGCGGCGCGAGGAGAGCCGCGAGCTGGCGGAGGCCCTGATGGTGACGGGCATCCTGATGGCCGCGCAGGGTCTCATCGGCACCGTCCAGTACGAGCTCGCACTGCCCGCCGACATCGTCTGGGTCCACGTCACGATGGCGACGCTCACCTGGATCGCGCTGCTGTGGTGCGTCGGCGTCGGGGGCCGGCTTGCGCCGCGCGGCTCGGCGGCTCCGCCCCCCGGCGACGAGGTGCCGGCGGATCAGGCGGCCCCGCAGGTCGAAGCGCTCGCGCGGCGCTGAGGCTGCCGCGCCGCCCTACGCGCCGGTCCGGCCGCGCCTCCTCGCCCCCTAAGCTGACGGGATGCCGTCCCCCGGCCCGAATCGCCTGCTGGCGCTGCTGATCGTGCTCGCCGGCACGCTCCTCGGCGTGCTCGCCCAAGGCGCCGCAGCAGCGGGCCCGATCGCACACATCGCGTCCGGGGACAAGCCGGCCGTTGCCACCGGCCCCACCACACTGATCGCACTGCTCCCCGTCGACCTCGAGCCGCCGCCGCCCGGCGTCCAGCGGCCGACCGTCGCGAACCTGATCGGCGGACACCCCGAGCTCGCGCTGGGCATGTTGAGTGCGACGCAGTCCGGCTACAGCCCGCAGCAGGCGCTGCTCGACATCACCGCCGGCACACGCACCTCGCGCGGGACCTACGACCCGTCGACACCGCCGGACATGAGCCTGCTGCCGCTGGCTGGCGAGAACTCGGCCGCGCCCGACGGCTCCGCCTCCGGCCTGATCGTCAACTGGATCGCTGCGCTCTCCCGCGCGGAGAGCGCGCCGGCGGACATCCTCCCCGGCCTGCTCGCCAGCTCGATCCCCGGCGGAGCCGCCTACGCCGGCATCCGCGGGCAGACCAACCTCGAGGCGGTCGCCGCGGCGACGCGCGCCGGAGTCGTGGACACCGTCTCGCTCGGTCCGGGCGACACCGTCGCCGCACGCGCGAACACGCTGCTGACCCAGCGGCGCCTCGTCGTCGCGCTGCTGCCGCCCGGCTACGCCGGCGACCGCCAGCTCGACCAGCTCATCGCCGCGCGCAGACCCGGCGAGTTGCTGATCGCGATGGAGGATCCACCGCCGTTCAGCGGGCCGCAGCTGCTGTGGACCGGCATCGCCGGCCTCGGCCCGTCCGACGCCGGCTTCACCTCCGCCACGACGCACATCGACGGCGTCGCGGCCGCGATCGACCTGCTGCCGACGATCCTTGGCCACCTCGACGAGCCGGTCCCGGACGCGGTCCGCGGACAGCCGATCCGCATCGCCGGCTCGCGCGACGCCGACGCGCTGCAGACGCTCGACGACCGCCTCTCCGTGATCGCCTCGCGCCGCATCCCCGCACTGGAGACGTTCCTGCTGACGTGGCTCGGCGTGATCCTGCTCGCGGGGACGCTGCGCGACCGCGCCGGCGTGCGCTTTGGCATGCGCATCGGCGGGCTCGCCGTGATGTGGCTGCCGTCGCTGCTGCTGCTGAGCGCGGCGCTCGGGCCCAGCGAGCAGGCGGAGCTGTTCCTGATCGCCGGCGGCTCGTTCCTGCTCGCCCTGCTGACCGACCGACTACTGCCGTGGCCGCGCGGTCCCGCCGCCCCCACATTCGTCGCGCTCGCCGCCTACACGATCGATCTCGCGAATCACTCGCACCTGATCATTCGCTCGCTGCTCGGGCCGAGCCCGCGCTCGGGCTCGCGCTTCTACGGCCTCGGCAACGAGCTCGAGATCGCGCTGACGATCGTCCTGCTCGTCGGCCTCGCGGCGGTGCTCCGCCACCGCGGGCGCACGCGTGGCAACGCGCTCGCGTTTGCGCTCGGCGGGATCGCGCTCGCCGCAGTCGTCGGCTCGGGCCGGCTCGGAGCCGACGTCGGCGGGATCTTCACGATCGCCGGCGGCGCCGCGGTCGCGACGCTGCTGCTGCTGCCCGGTGGCCTCACGAAGCGCGCGATCGGGCTCGCGATCCTCGCGCCGCTGGCGGGCCTCGCCGCGCTCGCCGCGCTCGACCTCGCGACCAGCGGCGACGGCCACTTCACGCGCACCGTGCTGCACGGCAACGCGTCCGACCAGCTCAACACGTTCCAGCGCCGCTACGAGCTCGCCTGGTCGATCGTCTCCAGCGGCTACGCGCCCCTGCTGACGATCCTCTGCGGCCTCGCCGTCGCCTACGCGCTCGTCCACCGCGACCGCGTCTACGCCACCATCCGCGGCGACGCCGTCTGGCGCGCCGCACTCGGCGGCGGTCTCGCCGCCTCGATCGCCGGCAGCCTCTTCAACGACTCCGGCCCGATGCTCCTCTTCATCGGCATCGTCTCGCTCGCGTTCGTGACGGCCTACCTGCGGAGCCCACCGGAGGGAGCCGTGTGGGAGGCCCAAGCCGCGGAGGGGTCGGCGCAGCTCGCGGACGCCGATCGAGCGGGTGGCAGTGAGGATGCACGTGCGCCGGCCGAAAGGCCGGTGTGCGCGCACCCGGAGCTGACAGGACCCGCTCGCAGCACGGCCGAAACCCCGTGACGAGCGCCATTCCCGTAGCCGTCTTCGGCATCGCCATCAGCAGCAGCCTCGGCTACCTGCTGCCCGCCCTCGTCGGCCTCGAGTCGATGGGAATCCCCTCCCCCGGGGAGACGGCGCTCGTGCTCGCCTGCGTGATGGCGAGCCAGGGCAAGCTGCAGATCGAGCTGGTGATCGCGATCGCGATCGTCGCCGCGATCGTCGGCGACAACATCGGCTACTGGATCGGGCGCAAGGCGGGGCGGCGCGTGCTGACGTCGCCCCGCGGCCCGTTCCACCGCCGGCGTGTCGCGCTGATCGCCTACGGCGACCGCTTCTTCGACAAGCACGGCTCCAGAGCGGTCTTCCTCGGACGCTGGATGGCGCTCGTGCGCGTGACGGCCGCGTGGATGGCCGGCATGAACCACATGCCCTTCCGCACCTTCTTCTTCTGGAACGCGCTCGGCGCGGTCACCTGGGCGCTGTCGGTCGGGCTCCTCGCCTACTTCGCCGGGGAGGCCGCGGTGCACGTGATCCAGCAGGTCGGGATCGGCGCGGCGGTCGTGCTCGGCCTGGCGGTTGTCGGCGTGATCGTGTGGGTCCAGATGCGGGAGCGCCGGGAGCTGCGCGAGGAGGAGAGGAAGCTTGAGGGCGCTGAGCGGTACGACGCGTAGCACTTGGCTACAATTGTAGGCAATGGCTACGCATGTTCCCCAGCGCGAGCTGCGCAACAACCCAGGCGAGGTGCTCGCCCGCATCGAGCGGGGCGAGGAGCTGACGATCACCGTCCGTGGGCGTCCCGTCGCCGATCTGATTCCCACGCGCGAGCGAGCGGTCCAGGCGGTCATGAGCTGGGAGCGCTTTGCCAACGGGCTGCACGGACTGCTCGCAGACGACGAGCGCTTCGAGGCGGACGTTCGCGAGGGCCTCGCCGGCGACGCTGAGGATCCGTTCGAGCGATGGCCGTAGGCGTCGCGCTGCTCGACACCTCGGTCGTGATCGCGCTCGCACGGGGCGAGCTCGACGCGACGGCGCTCTCACCGGCTCCTGACGCGGTGGTCGTCTCGGCTGTGACGATCGCCAGCCTGCACCAGGGCGTGCTCGTCGCATCCCCGGCGACGCTTGCGCAACGCCTCCACACGCTGCGCTTCGTCGAGGAGAGCTGCGAGGTCCTACCAATCGATACGCGCGTCGCGGTCCACTACGGGCGTGTCGCTGCCGACGCACGCCGGCTGCTTGGCCGGCGGATCGCGCTCGGGGACGGCTTGATCGCTGCGACGGCGGTCACACACGACTTGATGCTCTACACGCGTGACAGCGATCTCGAAAGATTGCCCGGCGTGCGGTCGCTGCGCGTCTGACTCACTCGCCGGGCGCGCGCGGCGGCAGCCACCCCTGGACGGGGACCTCGTCGGGCTCGACGGGTCCGAAGGCGCTTGCGGCGGTCTGCCGGGTGTCTGATGCCCGGCCGGTGTCAGGCGCCGCGACCTGCACCACCCACGTCTTCGCGATCTTGTCGTGGAGCGCCTGGTTCTGCGGGTCGCGCAGCGGCCACAGGTAGTCGACGACGGCGTATGCGTAGAACGTGATCCCGGCGAGGAGTTGCTGGGCGACGACGGTCCGCAGCACGCCGAGCCAGAAGCCGACCGGTGCGCCGTCGGTGCGCACGACCCGGATCCCCACGATTTGCTTGCCGAGCGTCTGCCCGTTGCGCTCGCCTCTGCGCGCCATCAGCAGGGGCGCGTAGAGGAGGCCGATCGGGATCGCGATCGCATAGACGACGAGCTCGATGGTGCGTCGGCTGGGATCTCCCATGACGGCCGTCGCCGTGAGCGCGCCGACGATCGTGACCCCCGCGAGGATCAGCTGGTCGAGCAGGAACGCGCGGGCTCGCGGCCACCAGTCGGAGAGCTGCTCGGTTGGCACCGCTCCGATTCTCCCAGGCCGACCCGCGCGAACGCCGCCCGCGCCCACAGCGCTCCGCCGAGCGCCACGACCCCGCCCAGCGCGAGCGCGACGCGCGGCCCGGCGCTGCCGGCGATCCAGCCCATCAGTGGCCCGCCGATCGGCGTCGATCCCATGAAGACGATCGAGTAGAGGGCCATTACGCGCCCGCGCATGTGCGGAGCGACGGCGAGCTGCAGGAACGAGTTGACACTTGCCGCGAAGATCACCGACGCCGCACCCACCGGCACGAGCGCGAGCGCCGCGACAGCGACGCTCGGCGCCGCCGAGGCGGCGATCACGAGCGCGCCGAAGACCGCCGCCGCGCTCGCAAGCAGCGCCGGCCGCACACCCGACCGGGCACTGTTCGCAACCGCTCCGGCGATCGCACCGAGCCCCATCGCGGTCGTCAATGCCGCGTACGCGCCGGCCCCGCCGCCGTAGCCGAACGTCGCCAGCAGCGGCAGCAGCGTCTGGAAGTTGAACGTGAAGGTCCCGACGATCGCCATCAGTGCGAGCGGGATCCACAGCTCCGGCGTCGTGCGCACGTAGCGCAGCCCGTTGCGCACCTGCCCCGGCTTGCGGACCGTGGGCGTGACCGGCCGCAGCGCCGCCGTATCCATCCCGCGCAACGCCAGGATCATTGCCGCAAACGACAGTGCGTTGAGGCCGAAGCACGGCACGACGCCGACGGTGGCGATCACGATGCCGGCGATCGCCGGGCCGATCGTGCGTGCGCCGTTGATCAGCGCGCTGCCGAGGCTGACCGCGTTCACGAGCCGGCCCGGCCCGACGAGCTCGACGAGGAACGCCTGCCGCGCCGGGTTGTCGACCGCGTTGACGGCGCCGCGCGCGAAGATCAGCAGGTAGAGCATCCACAGCGCGATCGCCCCGCTTGCGGTGAGCGCGAGCAGCGCGAGCGCCGGCAGCGCCATCGCCGTCTGCGTGACGATCAGCAGCCGGCGCTTGTCGAAGCGATCGGCGATCAGTCCGCCCATCGCGCCGCCGACGAGCATCGGCAGGAACTGCAGCGCGGCTGCGACGCCGACCGCGAAGCCGCTGTGCGTGAGCTGCAGCACGAGCCACATCTCCGCGACGACCTGCATCCAGGTGCCGCTCAGCGAGACGAGCTGGCCGAGGAAGTAGCGGCGGTAGTTCGGGACGTCGAACGAGCGCAGCGCGGGCCGCAGCGCGTCTACGAGTCCTCGCGCAGCCGCTCGAGGATCGCGGCTGCGTCGGCGAGCGTCTGCAGCTCCGCCGGGGTCAGCGAGCGCAGGCGCTGTGCCAGGTACTGGTTCTTGCGCGAGCGGATGCGCTTGAGCTGCGCTCTGCCCGCTGCCGTGATCGCGACGTGGGAGACGCGGCCGTCGGCCGGGTCGCTGGTGCGGGTCACGAGCCCCGCCGCCTCGAGTCTCGCCACCACGCGCGTCGCGGTCGGGCGCTGGATGCGCTCGTGCTGCGCCAGCGCGCTCGGCGTCAGCGGGCCCTCGCGCTCGATCGTCGCGAGTGCTGCCGTGAGTGTCGGCGACGTCTCCCCGCCCGTATCCGACTCCTGCCGCAGCCGCCGCGCCATGCGCACGATCGCCATGCGCAGCTGCGCGGCGAGCTCGGGGTCGGATGGGGAGGAGGAAGTGGGTCGTGATCTTCTCATGCCGGTGATGGTTAGTCAAGCTAGTTAGCGTTGCTAACCATCATAGCACGGCGTGCTTGCGCGCTACTCGGCGCGCTCGAGGTCCAGCGCGCAGGAGTTGATGCAGTAGCGCTTGCCGGTCGGGCCGGGGCCGTCGTCGAAGACGTGGCCGAGGTGCCCGCCGCAGCTCGCGCACAACACCTCGGTGCGCTTCATGAAGAGGCTGCGGTCGTCCTCGGTGGCGACGCCGTCGTCGTCCATCGGCGCCGTGAAGCTCGGCCAGCCGGTGCCGGACTCGAACTTCGTCGTGGCGTCGAACAGGGGAGCGCCGCAGCCGGCACAGCGGTAGGTCCCGGGCGTCTTCTCGTCGGCGTACTCGCCGGTGAACGGCCGCTCGGTCGCCTTCTCCCGCAGCACCGCGTACTGCTCGGGGGTCAGCTCGGCGCGCCACTCGGCATCGCTCTTCGTCACCTTCGGCTTCGTCGCCATGCGCATGCACCGTCCCTTCGGAAGTTGGCTGCTTTGAGCCTAGCGCTGCCGCACGCTGCGGCCCTTACGACGGGATTACGCGGGGTCGCGCGGTTGCGACAGCTCCTCACCGGCGTGCGCAGTGGTCCGCATGCGTGTGAGGGCTCCTCGCAGGATTCGCGAGACCTGCATCTGAGAGACGCCGATGCGTTCGCCGATCTCCGACTGCGTGAGGTCCTCGACGAAGCGCAGCCGCAGGATCTCCCGCTCGCGCGGGGTCACCGTCCGCATCAACGACTGCAGCAGAGTGCGGTCGGTCGCTCGCGCGAGTTCGTCGTCGTCGTCGCCGAGCAGGTCCCCGAGCGTCGCGCCGCTGCCTTCGTCATCGCTCTTCGCCGGCACGTCGAGCGACAGGGCGCGCTGCGCGCCGGCGGCGTCGAGCGCCTCGAGCACGCCCTCGAGCGAGAGTCCGGTCGTCTGCGCAAGCTCCGCCGGCGTCGGCGGACGTTCGCCGTGGTGGTCGGCGATCGCGCGTCTCACGCGCAGCGCCGACTCCTTGAGGTCGCGCGGCACGTGAATCGCCCAGCCGCGATCGCGGAAGTGCCGCTTGAGCTCGCCGAGGATCGTCGGCACCGCGAACGTCGTGAAGGCGAGCCCACGGCTCGGATCGAAGCGGTCGACGGCGTTCACGAGCCCGAGCGAGGCGACCTGGAAGAGGTCGTCGAGCGGCTCGCCGCTGTCGCTGTAGCGCAGCGCGAGGTGGCGGGCGAGGCCGAGATGGCGCTCGACCATCGCGTCGCGCTCCGCCTTCGTGAGTCTCGGCGGAGCCTTGGCGACGCGGGGTGCGCTCCCGTCGGTGCCGGCGTCCGGTCTGCCGGAAGCTGGCGCGCCCGCGCCAGCCGCTGCGTCTGCGTGTCCGGTCTCCATGGTGCGGGGATAGACTGGCGGGCGCGGATGCTCCAGATCGCCCTTGCTGTGAACCTTCTCGGCCACGGTCCCTGTTCCCTCCCGGCGTCTGTCGCTTGGAGCGCCGGGGGTCTGGGGCGCCGAACTCTTCCCGGCGACTGTCGGCGCCGGACTGCCTCCGATCGTAGCGCGCCGAGTCCCCGCTGCGCAGGGTGCTCGCCGGGAGTGCGCGCATGACGGCCGATGGGCTGCGGGTGCTCGTCGCCGACGAGGACAAGGAGGCGCTCGACCGGCTTGCGGCGCTGCTCCACGGCTTGGGCCACAACGTCTGCGCCTACGCAGTCGAGGTCTCCGACGTGGCCGAACAGGTGGTGACAGACGATCCCGAGCTCTCGATCGTCGTGCTGCACCGCGACGACGATCACGCGCTCGCGCTGATCGAAGAGATCGGCGCCTATGCGTCCGGGCCTGTGATCGCGCTCACCCAGGACGACGATCCCGACTTCACCGCCCGCGCTGCCGACCGCGGGATCGCCGCGCAGGCGAAGCCGGAGGGGCCGGATGCCGTGCAGAGCGCGATTGAGGTGGCGCTGCGCCGCCATGCGGAGATCGAGCGTCTGGAGGCCAAGGTCGACCAGCTCGAAGGCGCGCTCGCGCGCCGCGCGGTGATCGAGCGCGCGAAGGGCATCCTGATGGAGCGCCACGGCGTCGACGATCGCACCGCCTTCGAGCGCCTGCGCACCCGCGCCCGCACCGACCGCCGCCGCGTCGTGGACGTCGCGGTCGCGGTTGCGGACGGGGAACTTGAGCTGCCGTAGATCCAGCCGCCAACGCAAACCGCCCCGGAAGCCGGGGCGGTGGCGCTACGTCTGAAGTTCCGCGCTGCGGCTCAACCGCAGCCGGTGTTATTGCCGCAGCTCGAGCAGGTGTAGCAGGAGCCGGTGCGCTGCATCATGCCGCCGCACTGGTTGCAGGCAGGGCCGAGGTCGAGGCCGGTCATCTTGGCCGGGACGACCGGCGGGGTGTCGGTCAGCGCGGCGGTCGGGGCGACGCTCGTGCCGCCGTTGGTCCCGCTCGCGGAGGGCGCGGGGGCCGCCGGACCGGCGGTGTCGCCGCCGACCGACATCGCGGTGTCCTGCGCCATCTTCCGCTGGCGCACCGCCGGCGTCATGATCCCCAGCTCCTCCTGAATCTCCTCGTCGAGGAAGCGGGAGGCGAGCCAGCGCATGATGTAGTCGGGCAGCGACTTCGCGAACGGGATCTCCGTGTTCATCGTCATGCCCTCGGGCTCGAAGCGCATGTAGCTGAACTTGCGCACGAGCGTTTCGAGCGGCACCCCGTACTGGAGCGCGATCGAGATCGTCGTCGCGAACGAGTTCATCATGCCGCGCAGCGTCGAGCCCTCCTTGCCGAGGTCGGTCAGGAAGATCTCCCCGACGCTGCCGTCCTCGTACAGGCCCGCGGTGATGTAGCCCTCGTGGCCAGCGATCGAGAACTTGTGCGTGAGCGACTGGCGTTCGCGCGGCATCTTTCTGCGCGCCGGCCCGACCTTCGCGAGCGCCTCCGCGACGGCCTTGTCGATCGCCTCCTGGCTGATCGCGTCGGCGTCGGCGGGCGCATCCTTCTGCGCGTCGGTGCGCAGCGCCTGCGCCGTCTTGGAGCCGTCGCGGTAGATCGCGAGCGCCTTCACGCCGAGGTGCCACGCCTGCGTGTAGGCGTCGGCGATGTCGGCGACGGTCGCCGTCTCCGGCAGGTTGACCGTCTTCGAGATCGCGCCGGAGATGAACGGCTGCACCGCGCCCATCATCTTGATGTGACCCATGTGCGAGATCGCGCGCTCGCCGACCGCCACGTCGAACACCGACAGGTGCTCAGCTGCGAGGCCGGGGGCACCGACGATCGTGTTGTGCTCGTCGATGTGGGCCTCGATCTGCTCGATCTGCTGGTCGTCGTATCCGAGCGTCTGGAGCGCCTGCGGAACGGTGCGGTTGACGATCGTCATCTGCCCGCCGCCGACGAGCTCCTTGAACTTGACGAGCGAGAAGTCCGGCTCGACGCCGGTCGTGTCGCAGTCCATCAGGAAGGAGATCGTGCCGGTCGGCGCGAGCACCGTCGCCTGCGCATTCCGATACCCGTACTGGTCGCCGAGCTCGACCGCGTCGTCCCATGAGCGGCGTGCAGCGGTCAGCAGCGCGTCGTCCTCGCTCGTCGCGTCGGGGATCGCGTAGGAGGCGTCGCGGTGCATCCGCATGACGTTGTTGTGCGCTTCGCTGTTCTCGGGGTACTTCTCGTACGTGCCGACGGCGGCCGCGATCTCGGCGGAGCGACGGTAGGCGCGCCCGGTCATCAGCGCGGTGATCGCCGCGGCCGTGCCGCGGCCGGCATCGGAGTCGTACGGCATCCCGTTGCTCATCAGGAAGGCGCCGAGGTTCGCGTAGCCGAGGCCGAGTTGGCGGAACGCGTTCGCGTTTCTGCCGATGCCCTCCGTCGGGTAGCTGGACGCTCCGACGACGATCTCCTGCGCGAGGAAGACGATGTCGATCGCGTGCTCGTAGGCGGCGACGTCGAACGAGCCGTCGGCGTTGCGGAACTTCATGAGGTTCAGCGACGCGAGGTTGCAGGCCGAGTCGTCGACGTGCATGTACTCCGAGCACGGGTTCGACGCGTTGATGCGCCCCGAGTTCGGGCACGTGTGCCACTGGTTGATCGTCGTGTCGTACTGCACGCCCGGATCGGCGCAGCGCCACGCCGCCTCGGCGATCTCGTTCATCAGCGCGCGCGCATCGAGCGCCTCGCCGATCGGCTTGCCGGTCGTGCGCGAGGTCAGCTCCCACGCGTCGCCCGCCTCGACTGCGCGCATGAACTTGTCCGAGACGCGCACCGAGTTGTTCGCGTTCTGGTACTGGATCGAGGTAAAGCCGTCGCCGTCGATCGACATGTCGAACCCGGCGTCGCGCAGCGCGGCGGCCTTGTCCTCCTCCTTGGCCTTGCACCAGATGAACTCTTGGATGTCCGGGTGGTCGATGTCAAGCACGACCATCTTCGCCGCGCGGCGCGTCTTGCCGCCCGACTTGATCGTGCCGGCCCACGAGTCGGCGCCGCGCATGAAGGAGACGGGGCCCGAGGCGGTGCCGCCCTTTCTGAGCGGCTCCATCGACCCGCGGATGTTCGAGAGGTTGATGCCGGAGCCGGAGCCCCCGCGGAAGATGTTCCCCTCCTTCGTGTTCCAGGCGAGGATCGACTCCATCGTGTCGTCGACCGAGAGGATGAAGCAGGCCGAGCACTGCGGCTGCTCTTCGAAGCCGACGTTGAACCACACGGGCGAGTTGAACGCCGCGATCTGGTGCAGCAGGATGTGCGTCAGCTCGGCCTCGAACGTGTCGCCGTCCTCAGCGCTGTCGAAGTAGCCGCGCTGGCGGCCCCAGTCGGCGATCGTGCCGGCGACGCGGCCGATCATCTGTCTGACCGAGTGCTCGCGCGCGGGCGTGTTGAGCTGGCC
>Ga0126313_10000051_pt1 | contig 46874 bp, 50 predicted proteins | sample Plot105A_FD_89954 | JGI IMG/M metagenome (GOLD analysis project Ga0126313, IMG submission 89954) | Serpentine soil microbial communities from UC McLaughlin Reserve, CA, USA - Plot105A | ecosystem: Environmental > Terrestrial > Soil > Grasslands | place: USA: UC McLaughlin Reserve, Lake County...
ATCGACCCGCTCGACAAACACGAGGAGTGGGCGAACGACATCGAGGAGACGCAGGGCGCGAGGGTCGAGTACCCGATCATCAGCGACGCCGACTTCTCGATCGCGAAGGCCTACGGGATGCTGGCGGCGGACGTCTCCGGCGACCCCGGCGACCGCACGCCAGCCGACAACCAGACGGTCCGCAACGTCTTCGTCATCGGCCCCGACAAGAAGATCAAACTCATCCTCGTCTATCCGATGACGACCGGCCGCAACTTCGACGAGGTGCTGCGGGTGATCGACTCGCTGCAGCTGACCGCGAACCACAAAGTCGCGACCCCGGCCCAGTGGCAGCAGGGCGACGACGTGATCATCTCCGGCTCGGTCAAAGAGGACGAGGCGAAAGAGCTGTGGCCCGAGGGCTGGGAGTCGCCGAAGCCCTACATCCGCATCGTGCCTCAGCCCGAGAAGTCCGGCAGTTGATCGAGTCGGTCCAATAAATCGCTAAGGATCCGCGCGGTCGCTCCCCAGATCAGATGGCCTTCGACCTCGTAGGTCGGGGTGTGGATGGGGACGCCGCGCCGGATCAGGCGGCGCATCTCGTAACCCTCGCGCAATAGCTCGAGCGAGAAGGTGAGGACGGTCTCGACCTCGGTCGGGTTCGGCTGCAGGTCCAGCTCGCGCGGGTGGGGGACGTAGCCGACGAAGGGGTGGACGACGTAATTGGTGACGAAGGTTCGCGTCGCCGGTAGTTCCTCGCCGATCTCTACTTGCTCCGGGTCGAGCCCGATCTCCTCCTCGGCCTCCCGCAGAGCCGTCGTCCGCAGGTCGGCGTCGGCCTCGTCGCGGCGGCCGCCGGGAAAGGAGATCTCGCCGGCGTGGCGCCGCAGGTCGGCGCGGCGCTCGGTGAAGACGAGGCCGGGGTCCTCGGGCCAGCCGTAGAGGGGCAGCAGCACGGCCGCCTCGACGGCGCCGCCGATCAGATGATCACCTGGACGGTGCCGCCGTCCACCGACCAGGCGGCGCCGGCGACGTATGAGGCACGCTCGCTGCAGAGGAAGACGATCGTCGCGGCGATCTCCTCGGGCTGGGCGAGGCGGCCGATCGGGCGCTTCGACCCCGCTTCGGCCAGCGCCTCCTCCCGGCTCCCGGCACCGGAGATCGCCATCGACTGGTCGAGCAGGCCGCCCGGCTCCATCCACATCTCGGCTTCGACGGGGCCCGGCGCGACCGCGTTGACGAGGACGCCGGTCTTCGCGTAGCGGTCGGCGAACAGGCGCGAGAGCGAGAGCTCGGCGGCCTTGGCGACCGAGTACTCGGCCATCGCCGCCGAGGGCCGCTTGCCGGCGGTCGAGCAGACGTTGACGATCCGCCCCCAGCCGCGCTCGGCCATCGGCGGGATCGCCGCCTTCATCGCCCGCAGCGGCGCCATCACGTTCAGCTCGTACTGGGCGCGCCAGTCCTCGTCGGGGACCTGGTCGAAGTCGCGCCACTTGGCGGCGCCGGCGTTGTTGACGAGCACGTCGAGGGCGCCGAAGCGCTGCTCGGCGGCGGCCAGCATCCGCCTGCCGGCGTCCTCCGCGGTGACGTCGAGGGGGAGCGCGGTGGCCGCGCCGCCGGTGCGCGCGGCCTCCTCGGTCACTGCCGTCAGCCGCTCCTCGCCGCGTGCCACGAGGACGACATTCGCTCCCTCGGCGCAGAGCTGCAGTGCCGTCTCGCGGCCGATGCCGCTGCTGGCGCCGGTGACGACGCAGGTCCGTCCCTTCAGGCCGAGGTCCATCAGGCCGACTCCAGCCGCTCGACGACGCTGACGTGTGCCTCGCCGGCGAGGACCTTGTGGACGGGGCATTTGGCCGCGACGACCAGCAGCCGCCGCCGCTGCTCGGCGTCGAGCTCGGGCGGAAGCTTCAGGCCGACCTCGAAGCTGGTCGGCACCGGGCCCTCGTAGCCGACCTCTACGTCGACCTCGACCGCGCCGACGTCCCAGCCCTTGCGTCCCGCGTACATCTCGACGGTGATCGCGATGCAGCCGGCGAGGCTGGCGCCGAGCAGCTCGGTGGGGCGGGGGCCGCTGTCGGTGCCGCCTGCCGCGGCCGGCTCGTCGATCCGCAGGTCATGGCTGCCGTCGAGCTCGACGTCGTGCGCGTAGCCCTGGACCCGGCGGGCGACGATCCGCACGCTCAGCCCTTGCCGCGGCCCTCGAACAGGGCTGGGTCATCGACGTCGGCGAAGCGGGCCATCGCGTAGACCGCGTCGGAGGCGCGGTTGACGAAGTGGATCACGATCTCGCTGGCGATCTCGCCGGCTTCGTTCAGTTCGGAGATGCGGCGCTCGGCGCGGCGGACGACGGTGCGGGCGACGTCGAGCTGGGCGGAGAGCTGGTTGCCGCCGGGGATGACGAACTTCGGGGGGAGCTCGACCTGGGCCATGTAGCGGTCGATCAGCTCCTCGAGCTCGGCGACCATCTCCTCGGTGGCGCGGCTGATGCCGTCTTCGAGGCGCCCCGCTGCTTCCGGCGCGGTCGCCAGCTCGGCGCCCGCGACGAAGATGTCGTCCTGGAGGCGGAGGATGTCGGCGGCGAGCTCGCTTTGCTCGGGTCCGCAGAGGGCGCGGGCGACGCCGAGCTGCGAGCAGGCCTCGTCGAGGGTGCCGTAGGCGTCGGTGCGGCCGTGGTGCTTGGGAACGCGGCCGCCGTACCAGAGCGAGGTGGTCCCGTCGTCGCCCTTCTTGGTGTAGATCTTGACCACGTCAGCGCACCGGGTTGAAGGCGAAGCCGGTCATCACCTTGGGGAAGAAGAAGGTCGACTTGGGCGGCATCACCGAGTCGGTGTTGGCGATGTCCTTCACCTGCTCGACGGGGACCGGCCGCTGGATGAAGGCGACGTCGTAGTCGCCCTCGTCGACCATCGCCAGGGCGGCGTCGACGCTCTTCGCGTATTCGAGACCCTCGCGCTCGTCGATGTCGTGGTCGCTCATCCCGACGAGGCCCTCGAGGACCAGCGTCTCGAGGATCGCCGAGTCGAGCCGGCGGTAGGCCTCGGGCTTGCCCTCGAGCCGGCGGTCGACTTCGCCGACGTCCTTGAGGCGGAGGCGGAAGGCACGCTTGTGGAAGGCGTCGTATAGACCGAAGACGCCGACGCCGTCCTCGTTCGCCGGGTCGATCTCGGCGCGATCGACCTCGGTCACCTCGAACAGCTCGCGCAGCCCGTTGCCGAGGCGCTGCTGCTTCTCGGAGTCCTCGACGAAGCCGGAAAGCAGGCGGTGGGTGGGGAAGACGGTGAGGCCCGGGTCGTCGAGCCCGGTCAGCGACATCAGCGTGTAGTTGTGCGGGCCCTCGCCGCGGACCTCGTCGCGGAAGGCGCGGGCGGTCTCGTAGCGGTGGTGGCCGTCGGCGATCAGCAACTGGGCGCCGGCCAAGCACTCGGTCACCGCGGCGTGCACGGCGGGGTCCTCGAGCTTCCAGAGGCGGTTGACGGTGCCGTCTTCGTCCCTTGCCTCGCCCCACGGCTCGTCCGGCAGGCCCGGGGCGACCAGCGGCCAGGCGTCCTCGGTCGAGAGCGAGAAGATCGGCGAGAGGTTGTAGCCGCTGGCACGGGTCAGCTCGAGGCGGTCGAGCAGTGGGCCGGGATGGGTTCGCTCGTGGGGGCGGACGGTGCCGCTCTCATAGTCCTCGACCCGGACGCGAGCGAGGATCCCATTGCGGCTGTAGCTGTTGCCGTCGGGGGCGACGTAGTCCTGGGTCAGAGCCCAGAGCGAGGGCGCGTCGTCCTGAACGAGCGCCCCGTCGTCTTTCCAGCCCTCGATCCGCGCCGCTGCCTCGGCGTAGGGATCGCCACTGGGGTGGCTGTCGGGATCGGCCGGGTCGAACGGTTTCGGCAGGTCGATCGCGACCGCGTTGTAAGGCGAGCGCTCCAGCAGCGCCTTCCGCTGCGCCGCGTCGATCACGTCATAAGGGGGCGCCGCGACGGCATCCAGCGAGCCGACCTTTCCGAGGTCGTAGTGCAGCGCCTGGAAGGGAAGCACCTCCGCCATCGTCCTCAGAACCTACACTTGCCCAGAACGGGGTGTGGCGCAGCCTGGTAGCGCGCCGCCTTTGGGTGGCGGAGGTCCCCGGTTCGAATCCGGGCACCCCGATGTAGACAAAAAGTTTCAAAATCTGTCATGCTGAGTTGGATGGCAGAGCGAGAGGAAGACATGGCTTCGCTGGGGCCGGTAAATGCCGCAGCGATCGAGACAGCAAGTGAAACGAAATCCGAAGGGCTTCCCGAAGACTTCATGATCCAACTCACCAAAGCCGAGGCGGCTGCTTCGAGGTCACGGATTGCAACCTCGAACGCGGGTAGGGGTGGACGTCGGTAAAACCCCTACGTTGGAGGATGATCCCTATCTCCAGCGGGTAGGGGAATTGCAGACGTCATCAGGTTAAGGAGGTTGCAGATGGAGAGTTGGGACCTGACCACGGTCGAGGTGGAGCAGCATCAGCCGCGAATCCTCGCTTCAGCCGACGATGCGCGGACGATCGTCCTGGCGCTGCCGGCAGGGGAGGAGATGCAGGAGCACGAGGTGCACGAGCGGGCGCGGGTGATCGTCGTCGAGGGGGAGGTCGACGTCACCACCGAGGACGGCGCCGACTTCGCCAGCGCCAAGACCGGGCATCTGTTCGAGTTCGACCCGGGAGAGCGGCGGACGATCGTCGCCCGCTCCGACGCCCGGCTGCTGATGGTGCTCTCGCCCTGGCCCGGTGACGGTCATCCCGGCGCGATGACGCTGGAGGAGAAGGCCAAAGCGCGCGAGAAGGCCGCCGAGCACACCCAGTAGCGAGCTACCAGACGACCAGTGAACGGTCCCCGTCGTGGGCTGTGATTGCCCGGTCCTTGGTGGCCAGCTTTACCCCATGCTCGATCGCGGTCGCGTATATGAGGCGGTCCGTCGGATCGCGTGGGAATGAGCTCGGAAGGCCTACGGCGCTGTCGGCGATCGCGGGGGTTATCCCCAAGGTCCTCAACTGTCCGCCGAGTTCCTCCAGCCAGGAACGGATCGGAACGTCGATGGCGATGCGACGCTGCTCTGCCAGCCAAGCCAACTCGTACCACGAGGCAGCGCAGATCAGCAGCTCATCGGCGGTTTTCAGCGCTCGACGCGCCGCCTTGCCGATCCGGTCTGGTTCCGCCGACCACCAGTGGACGGCGTGGGTGTCGAGTAGGACGGCGTTCATCTGGCTAGGAGAGGTCCCACATCTCTTCCGTGGAGAGAAGCGCCTCCTCGTCGACCGCGGTTTTGGCGCGCCCCTCGAACAGACCTTCGAGGGTGTGACCTCCTCGCGGAGGCACCAGTCGCGCCACCTGACGGCCGTGCCGGGTGATCTCGACCTCTTCGCCCTCTGCGACCTCGTCGAGGAGGCGCAGGAAGCCAGCCTTGGCCGCGGTTGCCGTCATCGATTTAGCCATATGACCATAATAATGGCCATTCGGTCGGAGAAAGGTGCCCATTCCCACCTAAGGCGGGCAGGCTTCAAGTTCTCCCCGCGTCTGGTCGAAAAGCTCCAAAGGACCGCAATATGGATGAGCTATTCGGAAGCCAAGTTGAGGACCCGGCCGATACGCGTGAGCGGCGGCGGGTCGAGCGCGCCGTCTTCGAAACCGACCGGCAGCTGATCGAGGGCGATCTGACCCTGCCGCCGGCGGGTTACCAGAGCCGCTTCTCGGACTCGCTGAACCGCGGCGAGTTCGAATTCGTGCCGCTGACCAACGTCCAGATCACCTCGCTGGCCGACGGCAAGGTCAACCAGGTGCCGTTCCTGGTCCTTTCCAAGCGCCAGATCCGGATCGCCCACCCGACTGAGTAGTAGCGCTAGTCGGTTCGTGCCCGGCCCCGGCTCGCGTAGGAGCCGAGGTCGATGACGAAGGCGAGGATGACGATGAACCACTCGAAGCCGCTGACCTGGTTGGAGCTGGCCGACCACATCACCGCGTAGGCGAGCGTCGTCCAGGGCAGCAGGAAGAACCCGAGCAGGGGGACCAACCAGCTGTCGAAAGCGCGGCTGAGAAGGTCGGAGAAGAGGAAGATCGCGAACAGCGCCAGCCGCGGCGAGATGAAGGCGAGGAGGACGACGAGGCAGCCCATGCGCAGACGCTACCGCCTCGACCGGCCGGCAGCCACCCGAGTTCACCGGCTCGTTATCTCCGTGGCGTAACGTTTCCCGCAGGAGGCCAACACAAGGACGGGTTCAAATGAACAGACTCGGAAAGCTGATGACGATGATGCACCCGGAGAAGACCAAGCTGGTGACTCCCGACGAGGTGCTGGCGGGGCGCAGCGAGCGGGCCTACGGGGTGCCGGCGACCCACGCCGTCCTCGGGACGCCGCTGGAGTCGCCGTTCCCGGAGGGGATCGAGGTCGCCTACTTCGCGCTCGGCTGCTTCTGGGGCGCGGAGCAGCTGTTCTGGAACCTCGACGGCGTCTACTCGACGGCGGTCGGCTACCAGAACGGGAGCAGCCCGAACCCGACCTACGAGGAGGTCTGCACGGCGAAGACCGGGCACGCCGAGGCGGTGATGGTCGCCTTCGATCCGAAGCGGGTCTCCTACGCCGACCTGCTCAAGGTCTTCTTCGAGGAGCACGACCCGACCCAGGGGATGCGCCAGGGCAACGACGTCGGCACCCAGTACCGCTCCGGGATCTACTTCGTCGACGACACGCAGAAGGCGACCGCGGAGATGGTCCGGGACGCCTACGACAAATCGCTGCGCGCCGCCGGCAAGGAGCCGGTGACGACCGAGATCGAGCCCGCGGGCCCTTTCTACTACGCCGAGGATTACCACCAGCAGTACCTGCACAAGGTGCCGAACGGCTACTGCGGGCTGAAAGGGACCGGGGTCGCCTGCAGCATCCCCGCCGCCGCCTAAGGGGCGCGGCGGTGCGCGGCGGGCGCGGCGAATAGCATCTCCGCCTCCGTGGCACCCTCCTTCGGCTCCTACATTGCCGGTTGCCTCGCCCTGATCGGGATCGTGGCGGCGCTCGGCCTCGGCGGCTACTGGCTGCGGCGCTGGATCGTGCCGGAATTCACCGGGGCGCTGGCGCGGCTGGCCGACGCCACCCTGGCGGTCGCGCTGCTTGTCGTCTGCCTCGAGATCCTCGGCTCGCTGAGCGCTCTCTACTTCGGTTGGATCGTCGTCTTCTGCATCGGCGTCGGCCTCGGCGCCGCCTGGCTGGGGCGCTCGAAAGCGGGGGGCCACGGCCTCGAGGTGGCTGCGCCGCGGGTCCAGGACATCGCTCTGATGATCGCCCTCGGCGTCGCTTCCTGGACCGTCGCCGAGTGGACCTTCCCTGCCCAGTCGAGCCTTGACTTCGGCATGTTCGGCGGCGACACCACCTGGTACCACATGCCCTTCTCGGCGTTCATCGCCCAGGAACACTCGACGGCCCATCTGCACTTCACCGACCCGCTGCGGCTGGCCGCCTGGTTCTACCCCGCCAGCACCGAGCTCGTCAACGCGGCGACGATCGTGCTCTTCAAGAGCGACTGGCTGGCGCCGCTGCAGAACCTGATCTGGCTGCCGATCGGGCTGCTGGCCGCCTGGTGCATGGGGCGTCCCTACAAGGTCGGGCCGGCGACGCTGGTCGCGGCGGCGATCGTCCTCGACGCGGGAGTGATGATCGAAACCCAGCCCGGCGAGGCGCGCAACGACATCATGGGACTGGCTTTCCTGCTCGCCTTCGCGGCGTTCCTGATCAACGGTCACCAGCGAAGAGCCCCGGCGGCCGGGGCCGTCCAGGACGCGCCGGAGCGCGACGCGCCCCTGCTGGACAAGGGGCCGCTGGTGATGGCCGGGATCGCGGCGGGGCTCGCCGCCTCGGTGAAGACGACCTTCCTGGTGCCGGTCGTGGCGATCGCGATCGGCGTCGTCCTCTTCAGCGGCAGGGGCCGGCGCTGGACGTCGGCCTGGGTGATGGGCCTGCCGATGCTCGTGGTCGGCGGCTACTGGTACCTGCGGGCGGCGATCAAGACCGGCGGCAACCCGATCCCGATCACCAAATTCGGGCCGCTCAACCTGCCTAAGCCCGACCAGATGCCGCTCGACCCGCGGCCCCGCTTCGCGGTCATCGACTACATCACCAACCCCACGATCTACCGGCGCTGGTTCTTCCCCGAGCTCGACAACGCCTTCGGTCCTCTCTGGCCGCTGATCCTGATTTGCGCTGTCAGCGCCGCCGTCTACATCGCCTGGAAATCGCGCAACAAGGTCCTGCGGGTGATCGCGGTCGCCTCGCTGCTGACCGCGGTCGTCTACGTCTTCACGCCGCTGACCGCGGCCGGGCAGGAGGGCTCGCCGACGGGGTTCTTCACCAACACCCGCTACCTGGTGCCGGGGCTCGTCCTGGCGATGGCGATGTTGCCGCTGGCGCGGCCGATCCGGGCACCCGATCGGCGCGCCTGGCAGACGCTGCTCTTCCTCACCGCGGTCTTCGCGATCACGGTGCTGACGACGCCGCGCTGGTTCACGTCGTACCTGGTCGGGACCGTCTTCCTCACCCTCTGCCTGGTCTGGGCGCCGGCGCTGCTCTCGATGGCGCGCACGCGGGGGAGCGTCAGCCGTCCGGCGATCGCGGTGGGGGCCGCGGTGCTGGTGCTGCTCGCGGTCGGGCTCGGGCGGGCGCAGCAGGTCCAGTACGCCGACCAGCACTACGTCAACCCGGACCCGTTCCTCGGCGAAGGCGGGCCGAAGGAAGCCTACGTCTACACCCAGAAGCTGAAGGACCAGCGGATCGGGATCATCGGCTCCAGCCAGATCATCTTCGGCCAGTACGGGTTCTACGGCAACGACGCCTCGAACCAGGTCGAGTACATCGGGGTCCATGGCCCACACGGCGCCAACCGGCTGCCGACCAGCTGCGGGCAGCTGCGGAGCCTGATCAACGCGGGGGACTACGGATACCTGGTGATGAGCCAGTACACGCAGGACACCGGGCCGTACAACACCGGGACCCCGAACCCGTACCAGTTCCCCGTCTACGCCTGGGTGAAGGGCGATCCGGCGGTGAAGCTGGTGGTCAAGGACAACCTCGCCTCGCCGCAGCCCGACTACGTCTTCAAGGTGACCGGGAAGCTCGACCCGGCGGCCTGCAAGCCGGAAAAGCGGCCCGAGGTCCCGGGCGAAGAACCGACCGAATAGTCGAGGCGGCAATCTTCCCCCTTACAGGGGGGTTATTGCCGCATCGTCTCAGGCGCTGCTGGCGGCGAGCGCGTGCTCGCGGATCAGCTCGGCGGAGCGCTGCGGCTGCTCCCACCAGAACATGTGGCCGATGCCCTCGAGGACCTCGAAGCGGGCGGCCGGTATCAGCGAGGCGATCTGCTCGCCGTTGGGGAAGGGGAGGACGCCGTCCTCGGTGCCGTGGACGATCAGCGTCGGCACCGAGATCTCACCCAGCCGGCCGCTGGTGTCGTGCCCGAAGATCGCCTGCGCCTGCAGTTCGATCGTCGCTTTCGCGGCGGGCACCGTGGTCGCCATCTCGTGGAAGGCGGCGTAGTGACGCTCGTCGGCGCGGAAGGCGGGGGAGAGGTTGACTTCGTAGCCGGCCCGGATCGCCTTGTCGCGATCGCCGGAGGACATGCCCGCGACCAGCTTCTGCAGGTTCTCCTCAGGCATCAGCCGCGAGCCGGGGCCGCCGCAGTAGGTGCAGCCGAGCGTCAGCGAACGCAGGCGGTCCGGATGGGCGAGCGCCAGCTCCTGGGCGATCATCCCGCCCATCGAGATGCCGACCACGTGCGCGCTCTCGAGCCCAAGCACCTCGAGCAACCCGGCGGTGTCCTCGGCCATCTCGACGATCGTGAACGGCCCATCGACCGGCGCCGAGAGCCCAATGCCCCGGTTGTCGAAGGCGATCACATCAAAGCGCTCCCCGAGCCCCCCTTTGAAGGCCTCGCCCCAGGAGACATGCGTCCCGCTCATCCCCTGGATCAGCAGCAAGGGCTCGCCGGACCCGGCGCGCTCGTAATGGAACTCCCTACCCGCAACCTCGACTTTCGCCATCGTCCGATCCTAAGCGAGCCGCCCGATCAGCGCCTAACCTTGACCCCCCGCCCCCGTAGCTCAGTGGACAGAGCACCGGACTTCTAATCCGACGGTCGCTGGTTCGAATCCAGCCGGGGGCGTCTTGTCTTGCGAGGCGGGGCCTGTGCCGCCGCCGCCCTTCACGGCTACGATCTTTAAGTCATGACTGACGAGAACTTGATTGCTGAGGCGGGCCGCCGTCTCGCGGCGGCCGCTCCAGACGCCACGGTGATCCTTTTCGGTTCTCGCGCTCGGGGCGAGGCTCGCTCCGACAGTGATCTGGATTTGCTGGTCATCGAGCCTAAGCTGAAGAGCCGCCGCGCGGAGTTCGTGCGACTTCGTGAAGCTCTCGGCGATCTCGGTGTTCCGATCGATCTTGTAGTTCTCAGCGCCGATTACGCAGATCAGAGGGCTCAGATTCGCGGGACCATGGTCAACGAGGCGATGCAGCGAGGTCGCGTCCTTGTCGGAGCGTAATCCGCGAGCTGAAGCGGAAGTTCTGATCCGCAAGGCAAAGGACGACGCAAGCGCAATGCGTTTGCTGGCCGCTGACGCTGAGATCAGTGACGAGATCATCGGTTTCCACGCTCAGCAGGCCGTTGAGAAGTGGCTGAAGGCTGTGCTCGGATCTCGAGGGATCGAGTTTGAGTACACGCACGACCTCCGTCGTCTGATCGCGGAGGTGACGGCAGCCGTCGGGGAGTTTCCCTTCGACAACGCCCAAGTGGTTGCGCTGACCGAACACGCTGTGCCGTTGCGCTACGACGAAATCTTGGACACCGAGCCGATCGATCGCCAGGCCACCCTTGCCTTAGTCGATGACGTGGGCAATTGGGCAGCCACCCAGCTTCCTCTCAACAGCGACTAATCGAGGCCGAATCAACGCAAGTGGGCGCGTGTGAAGGCTGAAAAACTTGGTCCCGAAATTGGTCCCCAACTCCAGCTAACCCAGCCGAACTCCTTGGACAGGATCGATCTCCATGGACCAGATTCGTCCCACTGGACAGTTTCCGGCTGAACTTCTAATCCGACGGTCGCAGGTTCGAATCCTGCCGGGGGCGCTCCTAAAACCGCTTCATTGGACCTTCCGGGGCGATTGGAAGATGCCGCCAATGGTTGCCACCGCTGTTATTGCCATCTACGCGGCATGCGTGGCCTCTGCGACGCTTTTGGTGCAGTACGCACAATGGCGAAGCTCACGCACCCTCATGAGAATTCAGATTCATGCTGGCGTTGCGCCAGTTGTCTCGGAAACTGAAGACCCTTACGGCAACAAGCTCCACAAGGATGACGAGGTCCTGTTCGTTCAACTGACGAATCGCAGCCCTCATGCGGTCAAGATCACCCATGTGGGGGCGATCTCAGTGGGGGACAAGGAGAAGAAAGGCATCGCCTTTGCTCGGCCGCACCCGCTCCACCTCTCCCTCCCGTTCGAGATCCCGGCACTCGACAATTTGACGCCCTGGCAGCCTCGGCAAGGCCTTCATGCATGGGAGGGCAGACGGATACAGGTCGGCATCCGAACCGCTGCGGGAGACGACTTCGAGTCGCACGTTTTTCGCCTAGACGAGCTCACACGACTCAAAATTGTGGGGAACTACCCGCCGGGTCATTAGCAAGGCCGATGAGCAACTATCTGTCGCCGGCCGATCTATTCCTGGTCGGGCTGGCTCTCGATTATCTGCGGCGCAGTTCTGCTTGCCAAAGGCCAGCGCCCAGGCTGCCGACGCCGCCCAGTCGCCATCGCAAGGGCAATAGTTAGAAACTCAGGTGTTCTTGATTTTAAAGGTAATGGCAGGCTAGAGTGAGTGGGTGTTCCGTCTGAAGAGCCTCAAGATTTCACGTCGCCGCCGTACCTCTCTCATCCTAGGCACTGTCTTAGCCATTTTTGTCGCAGTACCAAGTGGCGCTATGGGTCTGGAATGGAGGCCATCGGGAACGACCGTTTCTGGGGAAGGATTCTTTGGCCTCCGGAGAGCTGACGGAAGCAGCTCATACTTCGTTAGGTACGTTGAGTGCTCTAGTACGTTCTCCGGAAAAACTCCGTCCTACAGCTCATACCGTCCAGAACTCGCTCTTACTTACAAACCAGCTAGTTGCCATACTGACAGTGGTCTAACGGCGACTATCTCAAGCCCAACGGGACCGATAGTGTTGGTTGCAACGGGGTATGGCGGCGGGGATGTAGTCGTCCCCTATGGCACGAAATACACGATCACGGTAAATGTGGGGGCCATCTCTACCTGCACGTTCAAGGTCAATGAAAATGGCGGAACCTACAAGCCACAAGGGTTCACCGTCTATAATTCATATTGGTCTTCGGAACTCAATCTCAATGCAGTACCCGTAAGCGTAAGCATTACTGGAACTGGTCAATATGCCAGTTGGTGTGGAACTTCCGGCACTTGGTATCTAGATACCTATTCCCAAGTCTGGCCATACCTGGAAATCCGCTGAGTCACGGCTCTTGGTCAATCCCTTTCCTTCTAGGAGAGAGAGCCTTTCCTTCTAGGAGAGAGTGCAAGATCAGCCCATGGATTTGATCGACCAAGAGCTTGGTCCCGAAATTGGTCCCCAACTCCAGCTAACCCAGCCGAACTCCTTGGACAGGATCGAGCCCTTGGGAGCAGATTCGCTTCCTCAGACACCTTCCGGCTGAACTTCTAATCCGACGGTCGCTGGTTCGAGTCCAACCGGGGCGCCTGATTCGGCGACGATCCGGGTGGTACACAGGTGGTACACTGCCCTTCGTGCCCACGCATCACCCTCGTATTCAGATCACCGTGGACCGCGAGCTGACCGCGGCTTTGCATGCTGCTGCGCCCCATCTGCCTGCGGATCTGCCCCGTTCTCGTCAGGTGCGGGAACTGGCGCTCGTTGGAGCGCGCCACCTCAGCGGAGAGCTGGTCGAGGAGGGCCGACAGCAGGAGCTTCTCGAGCAGCTGGCGCAAGATTTCGATGCGCCCGAGGCGGCAGGGGTCGATTGGGACTTCTTGCGCGACGGCAAGCATCGTGCCTGGCCGCTCCGGTAGCCACGGGGAGTGGGGGGAACTCCCCCTTGTCGTCGATACCTCGGCCTGGGCTCGCGCGCATCACCCGCGGGTTCGCGAGTCCTGGAAGCAGGTGCTGTTGGGCCGCCGTCTGCGTCTCTCCCCTGCTGTGCGCTTCGAGATCCTGTTCAGTGCTCGCGATGGGGCGAGTTTCGACACCCTTGCGGAACGCCTTTCTGCGATTCAGGCTGCGCCGCTCAGCGCCTCGGTGATTCGTTCAGCCGAGCAGGCGATGCGGGCGCTGGCTCATCGCTCTGCCGGCGCGCAGCGACTCCCGATCGTCGACTACCTGGTCGCTGCGGCGGCACTAGAGCTCGGCGCTGCGGTGATCCACTATGACCAGAACTACGACACCCTCGCGGAGCTGATGGGATTCGATTCGGTCTGGTTAGCGCCCGTGGGGACGCTTCCGTAGCCGAGAGGGGGGCTGGATCCGGATCGCCCGCTCGCTGCGGGTGCTTGAAACCTTTCCTCTCTCAGGGCCCGAGTTGAGGGGAAGGTGGGCGCCGGCTCGATTCGTCCTAGGGCCCTTGGTCGTGGATGCTCCTGATTTACAGCTACGACGAGGCTTCCGATCGGGTTTTCATCTGTCGCTGCATGACGCACGCTCGGCGTCACCACGGTCCTCTGGTGGCCAAGAATCGGCTCCCAAAGTTGGTCCCCTCAGACCCGGGCCAGGTCGGTAGCTGCGGTACGGTGCCTGCGCTTGTCAATCGCAATCACTCGGGGGCATCGATGCCGGATACCACCTGTCATATGTCGATCTCGCTCGATGGCTTCGTCGCCGGGTCGGACCAGAGCCGGGACAATCCGCTTGGGAAGCGCGGGATGGAGCTTCATGCTTGGCACCTCGGCGACGAGCGGGCGAACGATGCCGACGCGACAGCGGAAGGGTGGCTGATGCGGCCGCGGGGGGCCTATGTGATGGGCCGGAACATGTTTGGGCCGATTCGGGGCGAGTGGGATGAGGATTGGGATGGATGGTGGGGCTCCGATCCGCCCTACCACGCGCCTGTGTTCGTGCTCACTCATCACGCCCGCGAGCCGATCGAGATGGAGGGCGGTACGAGCTTCCACTTCGTCACCGAGGGCTTCGAGGTCGCCTACGCACAGGCGCTCGAGGCGGCCGGCGAAGGTGGCGTCGACATCGCCGGCGGCGCCTCGACTGTCCGCCAGGCGCTCGCCGCCGGAGTGATCGACGAACTCACGCTCGACGTTGCTCCCGTCCTGCTCGGCTCGGGCGAGCGGCTGTTCGACGGCATCGACTCCTTCGGGTTCGAGCCGGTCGAGACGCTCCACTCCCCTCTCGCCACGCACATTCGCTACCGGCGGGTGGGGTGAGGGCCGGCTTCGGCTATTTGGTGACGGTCGCGGTGGCGCTGGTGTAGCCGGTCGAGGCGGCGGTGATCGTGTTGGTGTAGCTGCCGCTGGCCGGGGCGGTGTAGGTGAATTCGGTGGTGGAGATCGCCGGGCCGGTTGAGGCGGTGGTCAGCGGCGAGCCGGTGACCGTGCTGCCCGCGGTAGCGGTGACCGTGACCGTCTTGGCGGCGAGGTTCTGGATGATGTTGCCGACGCTGTCGGTTATGGCGGGTTTGGCTTTGACGGTGCCGGAGTTGCCGAGCGTGGTGATCGTGCAGGTGAAGAGGCAGGGGGAGCCGATCGCTCCGGCGCTGACTTTGGTTTCGGTGAGGGCGACTCGGGCGGCGGCGCCGGCCGAGACCGTCAGGGCAAGGGGGGCTGAAGTCGAGATCGTTCCGTCGCTGACGGTGACATTGGCGGTCTCGACCTTGTTCAGTTTGGTGAAGCCGTTTTTCGAGGAGGCCGGGGTGGCGACGCCGTTGGTGAAGGTGAGCACGGTCGCGGTGCCGAAGTTGACCACGGTGCCGGCGGCGTTGACGACCGTCGGCAGGGCTCCGCTCGGGCTGGCAGTCGCCCCGGCGAAGATGATGTTCTTCGAGCCGGTGTACCCGGTCGCGGTGTTGCCGTAGGTGTCCTGGGCGGTCGTCGTCAGGTTGAAGCCGGTCGCCGCCCCCGGCGTCAGCGTCGAGGAGCTGAGAACGAGCTTGGTCGCCGTCGCTGCCGCCACGGTGACGGTCACCGCCGTTGGCGTGGTGATCGCCCCTTCGGTCGCTTTGACGGCGGTGGAGCCGCTCTTGTAGAGCTTCATCCCGCCGCCGTCGGCTTCGCTGGCTTTGGCGACCCCTTCGCTGAAGTCGACCGCGGTGGCGGCGCCGAAGGCGATGTCGGCGCCGGTGGAGTCGCTGACCGTGGGAGTCGCGCCGCTGGGGCTGGCGGAGGCGCCGGAGAAGATCAGGCTGTGGACGCCGGTGTATGAGGTCGCGGTGTTGCCGTAGGTGTCCTGCGCAGTCGTCGTCAGGTTGTCGACGACGCCCGCGCCCGGCGTCGCCGATTCCGCCGCGAGAACGAATTTGAAGGCGGCGGCGGCGCTGACGGTGATCGCCGCGGGGCTGGGGGTGGTGATCGACCCCTCGGTTGCGACGATGTTGGCGGTGCCCACCTGGTAGAGCCGCAGCACGCCGTTTTTGGTCGAGTTGACAGTGGCGACGCCGCTGGTGAAGCTGATCGCCGTCGCCGTGCCGAAGCTGGTCGCGGTTCCGGAGCTGTTGGCGACGGTGGATTTGGTCCCGCCCGGGGCGGCGTTGGCGCCGGAGAAGATCAGCGAATGCGAGCCGGTGTAGGTGGTGACGGTGTTGTTTTTTTCGTCTTTGGCGGTGATCGTCAGGTTGCTCGAGCCGCCGGCGGTGATGCTCGTCGCGCTCGCCGCGACGGTGAAGGCGACGACGGTCCCAACCGTGATTTTCGCCGTTTTGCCACTGCTCGTCGCTTCCCAGGTGTGCCAGGCGGCGGTCACTTCATAGGTGTGTTCGCCGATCGGGACGGCGCCGTCGGTGCAGGTGGTGACGGCGGTCGGCGCCGGTTTGCCGGGGCAGTTGCCCGCCGGTTCGCCGCCGTCGCGGGTGACGTAGTAGGTGACGGTGCCTTCGCCGGGAGGCGTGACCGCTCCCCAGGTGAGGGTGACGGCGCCGCCCGAGGCCGGGGTCGCGGCGCTGATCGTCGGTGCGGTCAGTTTCGAGACCGCGGCGGCGGCGTTGCCGGTGCCGCTGGCGGAGAAGTAGGCGACGGCGCTGCCGACGAGAAGGACGGCCGCCACGGCCACGGCGAAGCCGGCGACGCCGCCGCGGCGGGCGCGCTTCATCCGCGGGCCTCACCGCTGAAGAGGAGGTCGATGCTGGTGCCCTGGCAGGCGTTCTGGTCGATCGGCAGTTCGCGCAGCGCCACGGTGGGCGCCGTAGCGCTCGGCAGGCTGACTGCTCCCCCCGGGGGGACGGTCAGCGGCGCCGCCGGCGTCAGGCTCGCGGCGGTGACGGCGAAGTTGGGGTCGCCGGGACAGTCGGAGTGCCGCGGTGCGACCGCGACGCTGATGCTGGTGACTTCGATCGGCACCGGGTTCGGGTTGCCGATCCGGACCGGCAGCGGCTGGGGCGGCGCGCCCGGCATCAGCTCTTCGAGCGGGCCGACCTGGGGCTCTATCGTCAGCTGCTTCGGCTCGAGCTGGGACCAGGCGTAGTGGGCTGCCGGGCCGGGCCGGCCCCGGGGATTGAGGGCGCGGACGGCGAAGGCGTGATCGCCCGAATCAAGCTGTGGAAGCACCAGGGGGGAGGAGCAGTTGGCCCACTCGTCCTTGTCGAGCCGGCATTCGAAGCGGCGCCACTTGGTTGCCGGCGGGACGGGACGGCTGGGCGCCGGACGCCCGCTGCCGGGCTGCGCCGGCGGCGGCGGCACGTGGAAGCGGAATTGGTAGCCGTCGCCGACCACCGTCGCGGGTGGGACTTCGAGGAGCCGCGGGCGCGACGGCACCTGCCCCTTGCCCCGAGCCGGGGCCTTGCCCTTGCCGGCTTTCGACCGCTTCCCGTCGGAACGGGTGGCGGCGTAGGCGACGCTGCCGAGGCAGGCGGCGGCGACGGCCAGGGCGATGATCGCCCTGGCCGCACGGAAACTTCCGCTATGCCGACCCCCAGGCATTGCGCCGCTTGCTGTCGCCTAGTTGCTCGACAGCGCGAGGGTGAGTTCGGCGCCCTGGCAGGCGTTCTGGTTGACGCCGGTGTCGTTCATCGTCAGCGTGCCTTTCGGCGTCACCGCCTGGCCGTTGCCCGACGGGAAGGTGGCGTTGACCGGGACGGCTGGCATCGAGAAATCAGGAGTGCCACCGGTGATGACCACGCTGCAGGTCGAGTGGCCGGCGTCGACGGTGATGCCGGTCAGGGTGATCGTCCCGACCCGCTGCGCACCGCTGGACGGGTTGTCGACGGTGAAGGAGACCTGGGAGGATGAGCCGGGGTAGAGGTTGCCGGCGACGGTCCCTTTCAGGGTGATCGCCGAGCTGGTGCCGACTTTCGCGGTGGCGGTTCCCGAGCCGGTGCTGGTGAAGTAGGCGTAGGCGACGGCGGCGATGGCCAGCATGGCGAGGCTGGAGAGGACGAGCAGCGCTCGCTTGCTCAGGAGGCGGTTCATGGGGGTCTCTTTCATTAGGTGGCAGGAGCGCGAACGCTCCGGATTCCACCCTGCATCGACAATCCGTCCAACTGACTTAAGTTTTGGATAGGGCTCTTTGGCCAGTCAGGACAACCGCACCGGGGTAAGGCCTCCGAGTTGTCTCCGCAGACTCAGGGATCGGCCTCCTGGCGCCGAAGATATGTGGGTGAGATACCTCGATCCAACCCTTGGATGAAGCAGGTTCTGCCCGCCGAGCCAGCCTCGGTCCCGAAGCTGCGCCGGCTCGCGACGGAGTTCGCCACCGAACAGGGGCTGGGACTCGAGGGCATCGCCGACGTCGCCCTCGCCGTCTCCGAGGCGGTCACCAACGCCGTCAAGTACGCCGATCCATCGGGCGGCGAGGGAGTCGTCGAGCTCTGCGCCGCGCGGCGGTGCGAATGGCTCGAGGTCCGGGTCCGCGACCGCGGCGCCGCCTTCGGCCGCGGCTCGGCCGACGGTCTCGGCCTCGGGCTGACGATCATCGCCCGCCTCGCGGCGGAGCTGAAGATCGTTCAGGAAGGCGAGGGGACCGAGGTGCGGATGCGGCCCCCCCGCCGCGGAGTGACCCGCCGGTCTAGCGCTTTTTCGGGTCGGGCATCTTGAAGCAGCCCTGCGAGCTGGAGACGTTGGTCCCCTCCTCGCCCGATTTCACCATGCGGGCGGCGCTGCGCGCCTCGATCTCGAGCAGCTCTTCCCGGGCGCGTTCGTGTGCCTCGAGCGCTTCCTGCAGTCCCTCCTGATCCAGCACCAGCGGCGTACGGGTCAGGTGGAACTTGTCGTCAGCTCCGATCACCCCGGCGCGGGCGGAGGTGACGAAGTTGTCGAGCATCTGCTGCATGATGTCGCAGAGGATGCTCTCGGCCACCATCGGATCGAGCTCGTCCCACTCCTCGACGTCGATCAGATGGCGCTCCGTCCCCCGGTAGAAGTGCTCGAGCGCTCCCCGCACCGGGCGGGTGCTGACCAGCTCGGCGCATTCGAACTCGACCAGCTGTTTGGTGTGGTAGCTGACGTTTGACAGCTCCTCGTCGAGCTCCCTTGCCATTTCGGCAGGGCTAGCGATCCGCTCCGCGAGGATGCGAAGAACCGACGCGCGCAGCGGGTGGCTCATCGCTTTGATCCGGTTTTCGGTGGCTTTGCGTCGCTGCGTTTTCGTCGACATTGCTCTTCCTTATCGAGGGCTGATTACTGGCGGGTGCTTGATCGTATCCGCTAAATAGACATTCTGTAAAGAATTCTTCGCGTGTTGCTGGAATCCAATCTATTGGTGGAACTGGCTCCACTAAAACCTGGTCTCTAGCTCACATAGTCAGAGCCGGGGAGGAGGTGAATTGGATGGATCTCCACACCGAGCGCGTGGTGCCCCTCGATTCGATCGCTAAGGGGACTTAGCCACCAGCCACCAAAGAAGGCCGGCCCTCGCCTGGGGGGCCGGCCTTTCTCTTTCCTCGCCGCTACAGACCCGGTGGGTGACGGGCGACGAAACCGGCGGCCGAGGCGGTGGCGAGGTGCCAGCGCGGGCCGGTGCCCTGTTCGGCGCCGACGGTGTCGAAGCGCAGCCCGGCGATCTCGACGAAGGTGTGCCCGGGGTTGGCGTAGACGGTGATCCACTTGCCGGGACCGGGGGCGCCCCAGCGCATCAGGTCGCCGGAGGTGAGCGGCCGCGGGATCAGGCCGCCGCCGAAGAGGGCGAAGCTGACCGCGCCGGAGCAGTCGTAGGAGTCGTCGTAGAAGGAGCCGTGGCCGCCGCCCCATACATAGGGGCGGCCGACGATCGTGTTGGCCGCGTTGATCGCGCCCTGGACCGCATCCGGCGCCCGCGGCGGCGCGAGCGCGACGCCGGTGAGGAGGATCGCGGTAGAGCCGGGGTCGGCGCCGCCTCGTCGATGGGCGAAGATCTCCGCGCGGCCGACGCCCGAGGAGCTGTGCGGGACGTGGGTGCCGTTGCTGCCGGCCGAGGCGGGCGGCAGCGCCGTCGGGTCGGCGGCGATTTCCTCGGAGCTCGGCAGCTTCACCTTCTTCGTCGCCGGCTGGGGCTGGCCAGCCGGAGCGGCTTCGATCTGCTGGCGAGCCTCGACCATCGCCAGGCTGCCGCTCAGCGCGGTCACTGCGTGGTCGCCGCCGCTGACGCCGAGCAGCGCGATCGTCACCTGGAGGACTGCTGCCGTGGGCCCCATCCGTTGCAAGACTACGCGGGCGTGAAACTCCTGCTGGTTCCGCTGGCGATCGTCGCCTTCGTCCTCTTCCTTCTCGTCCTCGGGGCGATCGGGCTGGCCATCGCCTTCGCCGTCATCTACGTCGTCGGCGGAGCCTGGCGGCTCGTCTCCGGCGGCGGTCGCCGCGAGCGCTGATTTCTCGCTGCACGGCCGTTTGCGGGCGCTCCCAACGGGAAAAGATTCCCTAAGGGAAGAGGAACCGCGCAAGCGAGGAGAGGTGGTGGCATGGCCCAGCAGACCAAATCCAAAAGCGATCGCAAAAGGTCGCGATCGAAAGCTTCCGAGAGCAGAAAAGGCAAATCGGTGCGGCAGAGCAGCGAGGGCAGCGGGCGCAACAAAAGCCCGACGCCGCAGAAGCAGAAGCAAAACGGCAGTGGCGGCGAGCGCAAGAGCGGAATCCGCAATCAGAGCGAAGACAAGACCGTGCCGGAGCGGATGTACGAGGACTACACGGTCATCGACCCGGGCGAAATCAGCGATACCGACGAGCCCGACGTCGTCGTCGACATTCCGGTCGTCAAGGTCGACGAGCTGCACTTCGAGCTCGACGACCTCGAGGCGCGCATCTCCCTGCACGCCGAGGTGCTCGATCTGGTCAAGCTCAGCGTCGGCGTCCACGTCGAGCTGGGCAAGGTCGAACTCAACATCAAAGGCGTCGAAGCGCAGGCGCTGATGCGGGCGCGGCTCGACCATGTCACCGCGATCATCGACCGGGTCCTGACCACGCTCGATCGCAACCCGGACGTACTTCAGACCATCGCCCACTCGCTCGAACCGGTTACCGAGGGCGCCGGGAAAGCCGTCGGCGAAGTCGGCGAAGGCGCGAACAAGGCGGTCGGGGAGATCGGCGAAGGCGCCGGCGGCGCGGTCGAAGACGTGGGCGAGGGGGCCGAGGGGGCCGTCAAGGACGTCGGCGGCGGAGCCGGCAAAGCGGTCGGCGAGGTCGGCGAAGGCGCCAACCAGGCGGTGGGCCAGGTGGGCGAAGGCGCCGGCAAAGCCGTCGGCGGGCTCGGCGAAGGAGCCGGGCAGGCAGTCGGCGGGCTCGGCCAGGGCGCCGGCGCCCTCGGTGGGCTCGCGAGCCTTGGCTCGGGCGGCGGCAACGGCGGCAACGGCGGGGGCGATGGCGAAGGGGGCTCGGGTGGCCTCGCCAAACAGATCGCCAAGCTCGTCGCCAAGGAAATCGGCTCGGCCGCCAGCGACGAGGCGAAAGAGCTCGGTCTCGCCGCGACGCACAAGGCGATGGAGCTGGGCGAGCGGCGGCGGCAGCGGCGGGCGGAGAAGCACAACGCCACCGAGGCGGCGCTGCGCAAGGCCGAGGAGCACGGCGTCGACATCGACAGCATCGAAGGGTCCGGGGCCGAAGGTCGCGTCACCGTCCACGACGTCGAGAAGGCGGCGGTCGCGTGAGTGGCCGTCCCCCCGACCTCGACTTCTTCACCTCCGTCAAGGCAAAGGAGGTGAAGTTCGGGCGGGTGCCGGAGAAGCGGAAGGTCAGCTATTACGGCGAGCCCGGCCACGACACCGACGCCAGGGTCGAGCGGGAGAACATCCCGGAGGAGCCCGAGGCCGGGGTCGCCTACCGCGACGTCAAAGTCGACTGGTCGGTCGCGCAGCGGATCGTGCACCCGACCGACGACGAGGCGGAGGATTCCGAGACGGGGGAGTAGCGAGGTTTCGGCTGGCGGCCGCGCGTCCCGTTCGCGCGGCCGCTGCCATGTCCTCAGGGCCTGCCCGGCGTTAGCGCCTCGCGGTGAGTCCCTGTAGAACGACCTCGACCGGGGAGCGGTGCCTTCCGTTCCTCCCCGACGCGGCGGTCTCGACACCGCCCGCGATCTCGCTCACCTGCGTGCTGAGGGCGCCGACTCCCTTGGCCGCCTTGGCGAGGTCCTTGGAGTCCACCTTGACCTTGATCTTCGGTCCCTTGATCTTCGGCCTGCGCGCGATCGCCTTGCCGAGCCCGCTCTTTTTGCCACCCTTGGAGGCGGCCAGAGCAAGACCACCAGCGGCTCCAGCTACGGCCGCTCCGCTGGCGACGAGCGGGATCTTCGCTTTGCTCGCGGCTTTGCCGACCGTTTTGCCGGCGCTCTTGGCTTTGTCGCCGGCGCCCTCTACGGCGTGTTTCACGGCCTCGACGTTCGAGTGTTTGCCCGACGAGCCGTTCGAGCGGGATTTGCTGCTGGTGGCACCGTTGCTCGAGCCGCTGCGCGCTTTGCTGCTGGCCGATTTGGCGGCTGATTTGGCTTTCGCCGCTTTCGGTTTCGACGTTTTCGCTTTCGCAGATTTCGAACTCGATTTCGTCGCTGACGATTTGGCGCGTTTCGGCGCCGCTCGTTTTTTCGCTTTCGGTTTCGTCTGAGCCATCGTTCCTCTCTCCTCGGAGCTTTCCCATGTGGTCCGTGACTGGTCTCAATGGATCGGGTACCCGATCCATTGCAGGGAAATCAGCACGGACGAATGGGGGCGGCGCTTTTCACCGCCTCGAAAGCGCTGCCGGGGATCCGCTTCAGCTGGTTGAGGTTCTCGTCGTCCCAGCGGCGGTCGCTGGTTCCCGAGAAGAACCAGTTGGAGCCGTTGTCGGCGACGATCAGGCCGTAGCGCTTCATCGCGACCGCGATCGTCCTCGCCGCGCCGCTGAAGCCGCCGAGGCCGTAGCCCACCTTCAGGCGCAACCGCAGGCCCATTGGCGGCGCGCCCGGCTCGGACGTGTCGCCGGCGCAATGCGAGGCAGGGTGGATCCAGGCGTTGCGGGTGCTCTCGACGGTGACGCGGATCGCGTGGTCGATCCTGCCGGAGGCGGCCTCGTCGTAGCGAACCAGGCCGGGAAAGATCGGCAGCCCGGCGGCGTCGGCAGAGGTCCAGCCGTCGGGGCGACGGGCGGCGGAGCCCAGGTCCCAGGCCGTGCCCGAATCGGCGTTCCAGTGCGGGCGGGGCTTGACGACGTAGAAGGCGCGGTAGAGCTCGTAGAGCTTGCAGCCGGCGCGGTCGACGACGAGCACGTGGCGGTCGCCGTCGCTGCCGTTGCCGCCCTCGACCGGGGCGCGCGAGGGGACCGGGAAGGGGCCGGGGTCGCTCTTGTCTCCGTAGGCGGTGTAGTGGACGGGGAGCATCCGCTGGCCCGCGCCGACGACCGAATAAGGAAAGCCGTAGGCGCGCGGCGAGCCGAAGTCGGGATGGAGGCTGCCGCCGCCGTGGGAGTTGATGTAGGCGATGTAAGCGTTCGAATGCGGGTCGCGCGGCGCCTTGGAGATGTCCTGGTTCCAGGCCGCCTCGGTCGGGAGAGAAGACGCGCGGGGAGAGAGCGACGCTGGCGGGTCGGGGAAGACCTGGCAGGGGGAGAGGTCGGGGTAGGGGCCGACAGCCGAGGCGGACGGGGTGATCAGGGCCGCGGCGAGTGCTCCGAGCAGGAGGCTGAGGGCGACCGCGGCAGAGCTTTTAGGCCCTATGCGGTGCATAACCTCTACCGCCGATCTTGTCGGCGGCGCCGACGGCGCCGATCGCGAGCGCGCCGCGAGCTTCGGCTAGGACCGCATTGCGCATGTGCGCACCGTAGCGGGGGTAGGTTCGGGCCATGGACGTTTGCCTGATGGTCGAGGGCCAGGAGGACGTGACCTGGGAGGACTGGCTGGCGCTCGCTGCGGCCTGTGAAGAGCACGGGGTGGGGACGATGTTCCGCTCCGACCACTACCTCTCGGTCGACGACCGGCGCGAGCGCGGCTCGCTCGACGCCTGGGGGACGATCACCGCGCTCGGCGCCGTCACTCGGAAGCTGCGGCTGGGGACGATGGTCTCGCCGGCGACCTTCCGCCATCCCGCCGTGCTGGCGAAGGCCGCGGTGACCGCCGACCACGTCAGCGGCGGCCGGGTCGAAGTCGGGATCGGCGCCGGATGGTGGGATCGCGAGCACGAGCTCTATGGCTTCGACCTGCCGCCGATCGGCCCGCGGATGGAGGCGCTCGAAGAGCAGATGCAGATCGTCCGCGGCCATTGGGGGGAGGGTCGCTTCGACTTCGACGGCAAGCACTACTCGGCGCGCGAGCTCGACGCCCGGCCGAAGCCGCTGCAGCAGCCGCTGCCGCTGATCCTTGGCGCCAAAGGCGGTCCGCGCAGCCTGCGGATGGGGGCCCGCTGGGCCGACGAGTACAACACGGTGATGTCGACGGCTGAAGAGATCGCCGACCTCCGCAAGCGCCTCGACGAGGCGTGCGAGAAGGAGGGCCGCGACCCGGCGACCCTGCCGCTCTCGATGATGACCGGCTGGCTGGTGGGGGCCGACCGGGCCGAATTGCTCGACCGCGCCTCCCGCCTGTCCCGGTGGAAAGGCGAGGGCGAGGACGGCGAGGCGTTCATCGCCGGCCTGCGAGAGAGCACGATCCTCGGAACGGTCGATGAGGCGATCGAGCAGCTGCGCGAGCTCGAGTCCGCGGGCCTGACCCGGATCATGGGACAGCACCTGCTGCACCGCGACCTCGACGCGGTCGCGGTGATGGGGCGGGAGATCGCCCCGGCACTGAGCGCCTGATCGCGAACCGCAAAAACGGCTCCTGAGGGACCGTTTTTGCGGTCTCGGCTAACCGGGCTCGGGCGTGCCGTAGATCGCGCGCAGCCAGATCTCGATCAGGACGTCGAGGACGTGGTCGCGGTCGATCGCGGGGGCCTCGCCGAGGAGCGTCGCGTATTGCGCCCGCTCGTTCATCTGCACCAGGGCGATCGCCATCTCTCGGGCGGGGGGGCCGGCGGGCGCCGCGCCGCGAGCGCGCTCGAACTCGATCACCGCGGTGACGTCGGCGACCCAGCCCTCCATCACCGCCGCCCACAGGCTCCGGGCTTCCCCGTTGGTCGGGCGCAGGTCCGAGCCGGCCCGCACGACGCCGGGCCGGGAGCGGAAGGCGGCGTAGAGGTTCTCGAGGCTCTTGCGCAGTCCCGCCCGCGGCCCGTTCTCGGCCAGCGTGGTGAGGATCTCCTCGCGCCCTTCCGCCGCATCGGCGACGAGGCGGTCGATGATCGTCAGCACCACCGCGTCCTTGGAGGGGAAGTAGAAGTAGAAGGTGGGGCGGGAGATGCCCGCGCCCTTGGCGAGGTCATCGACCGAAATCTCCGCAAGGGGGCGCTCTTCCAGCAGCCGTTCGGCGGTTTCCAGGATCGCCCGCTCGCGGTCGTCGCCGCTGGCGCGGGTCGCGCGGCGGCCGCGGCCCCGGGGAGCGGCGGCGGGCGCGGGCTTGGCTTCGGGACCGGCTGCCATACGCATCACGATACACGGCGTCGAGAGATTCGACAAGTCGTTGACGAGCTCGACACAGTGTTGATAGAGTTCCCGCCGTGAGCAAGCGCGTGATCATCACCGGCGCCGCCAGCGGCATCGGCGAGGCGACCGCCAAGGCCCTGCGCGAACGGGGCGCCGAGGTCGTCGGACTCGACCTCAAGGGCGAGGACGACATCATCGTCTGCGACGTCACCGACCAGTCCTCCGTCGACGCCGCCGTCGCCGCCGCCGTGAAGCGGCTGGGAGGCGGGCTCGACGCGCTCGTCAACTGCGCCGGCATCGGCCTGCCGCAGAGCGCCGCCGAGCGGCCCGGCCCCGACGCGCTCCGCGTCCTCGACGTCAACCTGCTCGGCACCTGGCGGGCAACCGCCGCGGCGCTGCCGGTGCTGCGCACGTCCCACGGCCGCGTCGTCAACATCTCCTCCGGCCTCGCCCACATCGCGGTGCCGTTCGCCACCGCCTACGGCGCCAGCAAGCGCGGCGTCGTCGGTTACTCCGAGCAGCTGCGCTCGGAGGTCGGCGACGAGATCACAGTCACCACCGTCTACCCCGGCTACATCCGCACCCCCATCCACGACGCCAGCCAGAGCGCCGGCATCGGCCTCGAGGGGATGGTGCCGCCGGAGCCGCTGAGCGCGGCGGTCGAGACGATCGTCCGCGCCCTCTACGGCAAGCCCGCCCGCGACCTCGCCACGACCAAGCGCGGCGCCCGCGCTTACGCGGCGCTCCGCTTCGTCCCCAAAGGCTTGGTCGAGCGCGGGATCCGGCGCCAGATGCGCTCCGGCGCCAAACGCGGCCTCTTCAAGTCAACCCCGATGACGAGCGACCTCCTCGCTCGCCTCAACCGTTAGCCAGGAGATCTCCCCATGTCAGACCAGACTCGCGAGCACGTCGACGTCCTGATCGTCGGCGCCGGCCTCTCCGGCATCGGCGCCGGCGCCCACCTGCGGCGGAACTGCCCCGGTAGGAGCTACGCGATCCTCGAGTCCCGCGAGTCGATCGGCGGCACCTGGGACCTCTTCCGCTATCCCGGCATCCGCTCGGACTCGGACATGTACACGCTCGGGTACTCGTTCAAGCCGTGGCGCGACGAAGACTCGATCGCCGCCGGCGAGAAGATCCGCGACTACATCCGCGAGACGGCGCGCGAGTACCGGGTCGAGGACAAAATCCGCTTCGGCCACAGGGTCGTCTCGGCCGAGTGGTCGAGTGCGGAGGCGCTGTGGACCATTCGCGCCGAGCACGGGGGCGAGACGGTCGAGCTGACCTGCAACTTCTTCTACGGCTGCACCGGCTACTACCGCTACGACGAGGGCTTCACGCCGGAGTTCCCCGGCGCCGAGCGCTTCGAGGGGCAGATCGTCCATCCGCAGCACTGGCCCGAGGACCTCGACTACAGCGGCAAGCGGGTGGTCGTGATCGGCAGCGGCGCGACCGCGGTGACGCTGATTCCGGCTATGGCTCCGGAGACCGAGCACATCACGATGCTGCAGCGCTCGCCCGGGTACGTCGTCACCCTGCCCGGCCGGGACCCGATTGCCAAGGGCCTGCGCCGGGTGCTGCCGGAGAAGGCGGTCTACGCGATCGTCCGCTGGAAGAACGTCCTCACCCAGATGGGCTTCTACCAGCTCTCGCGCCGGGCGCCGGGCTTCACGCGGAAGCTGATCCGGCGCGGGGTGGAGCGCCGGCTGCCGGCGGGCTACGACGTCGACCGCGACTTCGAACCGCGCTACAACCCCTGGGACGAGCGCGTCTGCCTGGTGCCGGGCGGCGACCTCTTCCAGACGCTCGGCTCCGGTCGCGCCGACGTCGTCACCGACACGATCGAGACCTTCACCGAGAAGGGGATCAAGCTGACCTCCGGGCGCGAGCTGGAGGCCGACATCATCGTCACCGCGACCGGGCTCAACCTGCTGGTGCTGGGCGGGATCGAGATCAAGGTCGACGGCGAGCGCAAGGAGTTCAAGAACCTCGTTGGCTACAAGGGGGCGATGTTCGGCGGCGTCCCCAACATGGCGCTCGCCCTCGGGTACACCAACGCGTCCTTCACCCTCAAGTGCGACCTCGTCTCCCAGTACATGTGCCGCCTGCTCAACCACATGGATGCCCGCGGCTACAAGGTCGCGACGCCGCGCGAGCCCGGCCCCGGCCTGGCCCGTGAACCCTTCATCGACCTCAAATCCGGCTACGTCACGCGGTCGCTCGACCAGCTGCCGATGCAGGCCGAGACGCACCCCTGGCGCCTGCACCAGAACTACGCCCGCGACCTCCGCCTCTTCAAGCACGGCCCGATCGACGACGAGATCGTCTTCTCCCGCGGCCCGGCCGCGAAGGCCGCCCCGAACGAACAGAGCGACGGCGTAGCGGCCGTGGCCTAGGGCGAGCCGGTGGGCGTCGTCGAGACCGAGGCGCTTCGGAGCGGCCCGCTCGACTCGGAGGATGGCGCGGGCCTTCCGGCGCCGCCGCTCGTCCAGCTTGCGCCGCTGCCGCAGCTGCTGCGCTTCAACCAGCGCCAGATCGAGTTCGTCTTCGGCGCCCGGCGGCGGCTGGGGGACGTCTTCGCCATTCGCACGCCGGACCCGCAGCCGCTGGTGATCACCAGCCTCCCTGACGACGTGCGCTCGCTCTTCACCGCGAAGCCCGAGGAGGCGCCGTCGCTGGCGGCCGAGTCGCCGCTGCGGCCGATCGTCGGGCCGGACTCGGTCCTGACCTCGCTCGGCGAGCGCCACATGCGCCAGCGCAAGCTGCTGCTGCCGCCGTTCCACGGCGAGGCGATCGAGCACTACACGGCGGCGATCGCCGCGGCGGCTCAGCGCGAGATCGACAGCTGGCCCGTCGGCCGGCCCTTCGCGCTGGCGCCGCGCATGCAGGCGATCACGCTCGACGTGATCATGGCCGGCATCTTCGGGATCGACGGCCAGCCGGCGCCGCGCAGCAGCGAGGGGCGGCTGCGCGCGACGATCAAGGGCCTGGTCTGGCTCTCGACCAAGCCGATCGCCCAGGTCGCCGAGCTGATGAACGTCCGCCGCGAGGAGCCGGTCGGGATCACCCGCCTCGGGCGGGCGCTGCTCGATCGACGCATGGACGCGGTGATCGCGACGCGGCGGGGGGAGGACCTCGGCGAGCGCCACGACATCCTCTCGCTGCTGTTGCAGGCGCGCGGCGAGGACGGCGAGCCGCTGACCGACGGCGAAATCCGCGACGAGCTGCTGACCCTGGTGCTGGCCGGCCACGAGACGACCGCCAACTCGCTCGCCTGGGCCTGGGAGCGCCTGGTCCGCACCCCGGAGGCGCACGAGCGCCTGGTCGCGGCGGTCCGCTCCGGCGACGGGGCGGAGGAGGCGATCGAGGCGACGATCACCGAGACGATGCGCTCGCGGCCGGTGGTGCCGATCGTCGGGCGGCGCGTCAAGCGGCCCTGGCGGCTGGGCGACTACGCCGTCCCGGCCGACACCCCGGTCCTGATCAGCATCCTCCTGCTCCATCACCGCGAGGACCTCTACCCGGAGCCCTTCGCCTTCCGCCCCGAGCGCTGGGTCGACCGCAAGCCCGGCACCTACGAGTGGCTCCCCTTCGGCGGCGGCATCCGCCGCTGCCTCGGCGCAGCCCTCGCCATGGCCGAGCAGCGCGTAGTCCTCGAGGCGATGGCCCGCCGCCTCGACCTCACCACCGCCGACCCCGAGCCTGAGCGAGCCCTCCACCGCAACGTCACCATGATCCCCCGCCACGGCGCCCGCGTAGTCATCCGCTCCCGCGCCTGAGGCCCGCCGCCCGATCCAGCAACCGGCCCGGTAGATTTAGAGCCAGCGAGGTGGCTGTAGCTCAGCTGGTAGAGCTCCGCGTTGTGGTCGCGGCGGTCGCGGGTTCGACTCCCGTCAGCCACCCCTCTTGAGGTTGCGGTGGATGGAACAGGGAGCCTAAACCTGGCCTGCTCAGCAACGATGCCTGATCAGACCAAAGGTAGCTGTGCTTGGGTGCCCAGCGGCAGGAAGCGTAGGTCTTGACATGAGCCCGAAAGGGCAGCATTGGAGAGTAAGCCGCCCCCGGCCGTGATGCACCTGATGGCCGATCGCGCCCGCCGAGCCGAAAAAGATAGCCGCACCATCACATAGTCTTCGATTACTCATGAGCGACCCACGTTTTGAGAGCCTCGGAGATGAGCAGTTTCAAAGGTTCTGTCAGAGCCTTCTTACGTACGAGTTCCCCGATCTCCAAGCTTTAGAAGTCGGTCAGCCAGATGGAGGCCGAGATGCGGTAGATCGGCTGCGAACGATCAAGGAACCCGGCAAACCTTTTTACGTTTTCCAGGTCAAGTTTGTGCGGACGACGAAGGCCCTCAAAGAGCCTGAGAAGTGGGCGGAGTCGGTTCTCAAAGAAGAGATTCCCAAAGTTGAACGCCTCGTTGAGCGAGGGGCTACGAAATATCGGCTCATCACCAATGCGGGTGGGTCTGCACACCTTGACGGAGGTGCAGTGGACAGAGTCAATGCCTACCTTGCAGAAGCCCTTCCGGTGCCCGCTGATTGCTGGTGGCGAGCCGATTTGTCTGTCCGCGTGGCAAAACATCCAAAGTTGCGCTGGGGGTACCCCGACCTCCTCACGCCAACCGACATCCTCAAGGAGCTAGTTGAGAATCATCTGACCGAGGACACGTCAAGACGGATGAATGCTATCCAGGCCTTTCTTGCAGGACAATGGAAGGGAGATAAGGAGGTTCGATTCCGCCAAGTCGACCTTCAGCGGGACTTACTCAACCTGTTCATTGATGTTCCGGTCACGCTGCCACTGCAGAGTGGCCGTCGCCATCGGCCGGTAATGAGACTCATAAATAGCCTGGACCCGGATCAACATCGCAGCGTGAGACCTGAGTCGACGGCGGTGGGGGGTGCCGATCTTCTTTTTCATCGGGGCACTGAGGACGCACTACCGCGAGTGGTGGTTGAGGGGGCGCCGGGCCAAGGAAAGTCGACCCTTGCTCAATACCTCTGTCAGATCCATAGAATGAGGTTACTGCGGAAAACTGAACTTCGCCGTGTACCAAAAAACCATAAAAGCGGCCCCGCACGCCTCCCGCTGAAGATCGACCTTCGCGATTTTGCTGCGTTTCTTCAGGGGGGGGATCCCTATGAGGGTGAGCCTGAATGGGGAGGTCTACCCGAGGCCTATCCTCGCTCCCTCGAGGGATTCTTAGCTTGCACTGTAATGCGATTCTCAGGTGGGGTGGACTTTGCACCTAGCGATCTCCTTGCGGTTCTGCGGGAGAGCTACGCCCTGATTGTTCTGGACGGACTCGATGAGGTAGCTGAGTTTGGAGATCGAAAATCTGTGAGGCGATCAATCTTGGTGTCGAGCGCCTGAGTGCGGTCGCAATCGGCTTGCAGACTGTTGTCACGAGTCGTCCGGCCGCCTTTACCCAGTCGCCTGGATTCTCCCAAGCCGATATTCCCCACCTACAACTCGTTTCAATCACGGCCGACCTAGCGGCGGAGTATGCGGGACGTTGGGCGTCAGCGCGAGGCCTATCGCGAGATGAGGCGCGAACTGTGAAAAAGGCGCTCTCGAATCAACTTGATCAGCCGCACATAAGAGACTTGGCTCGCAATCCAATGCAACTGACTATTTTGTTGAGCCTCATTCTCACGAAGGGAGCTTCTCTACCCGATAAACGTACTGATCTCTATGAAAGTTACCTCGACATATTCTTCGATAGAGAGGCTGTCAAGGCGGCAGTCGTTCGAGACTATCGAGACATTCTTGAAGCTCTCCACGAATACCTCGGATGGAGGCTGCACAGTGAAGCTCAAGTAACTAGTTCGGGGGGCAGTATCGCTCAGAAAGAGCTCGAAACCGAGGTGCGCACTTACCTGGAGTCGCAGGGTGCTGACACTACGCTTGCCGATGAGTTATTTAAGGGGATGGTAGAGCGTGTGTTGGCCTTGGTGTCTCGCGTACAAGGCCGCTTTGAGTTTGAGGTCCAACCTCTGCGCGAGTATTTTGCTGCGGCCTTTCTATTCTCCACCGCCCAGGTATCACGTTCGGGGGATGAGAAAAAAGGTACGATCATTGATCGGTTTGATGGTCTGGCTCGAGATCCGTATTGGTTGAATGTCATCCGTTTTTACGCTGGCTTCTACAACAGTGGGCAGTTGCCGTCACTGGTCTTTCGTCTCAAGGCGTTACTGGATGATCCGGAATGGCGTTGGACTGATCGTCCGCGTACTTTGGCCGCGATGTTCTTAGGTGATTATTCGTTCGCTCAAGACCGGATGAGTCGGGAAGAGGCCATTGACATAGCCCTTGAAGGAATCGGAAAACGACACGCTTTGGCAGCCGGCCCAATGAGGCCCCTTGCAACTAGATTGGTTCTTCCAGAGGGAGCTGGGCGGGAGGTGACTGCAGGACGAGTGTGGGAGCTTCTCAAAGATTCGTCTGCAGGCGCAGATCGAGAAAACGCACTCAGACTCCTGCTTGCAGTTGAAGGTTCTGATCTGTCTGTTTGGCACAGCTACTTGCCGACTGTCAAAGGAAGGGAACGCACCCGGTGGCTGCTGGCGGGCGTTCGGACCGGCGGTCTTCGTCAAATCTCTGATGATGACTGGCATCTACTTTGGGACGATGAACAGGTTGATGATTTTGGTAAGCGCGCGCTATGGGCGGTGACGGCCAATCAAGGCCAAGGCGTGGAAGAAGACGAGCGGCTTAGCGCTCTTGCGGTAGAGCAAATCCTTGCTGGCGATTCAGGTTGTGGTTTCGATGAGGAGAATCCATCCTGGCTTGGGGCATTGGCAATGATCATGCGTCCTTACCGATTGTTCGAAGGGGATCTCCCTTTTGAACTGGCGGAGCCAATCGATACTCTTTTAGCCCGAGACTCTGCCCTGAGCCCAACGATGGAAGATGTTCGGTCCGTCGTGCTGGACGTACGTCGTCTCTACGAGTCCGACTCTTCACCTCAAGCGATCCTGGCAGAGTCGATCAAATTGGTTGCTGAGCGATGGGGTGAGTCCTGGGGATTGTTCAGCAATGGGTTCGTATTGAAAAGTACTGAAGGGCGCCCTAGTCGAAGTGGGGCCTGCGCCGAGCTTTCTGATTCATCGGCGCCAATTCTGGCCCGGTTGCAATACGCGAGGGCGAAAGGTGGGCGGCGATTTGGCAACTGGTGGATCGGCCAAATTGAGAATGCAGAGAGTTCCTTGGCCAAGATGGTTTGCGCAACTGCCGCCCTTGCTTGGCCATCGCATGAGGCGCTTCTAGAGGTGGCACCCCATTTGGGATCCACTCTTAAGAAGCTCAATGTGTCTCAGTTCCGGGCTGTTTGCACTGCCGTCGAACAACTTGGTTGGAGTCGCGGTGCAGGAAAGACGGTGAAGTTGTCCGTTGATGAGCTCCAGGGAAGTGACTTGCGCTTGGCGATTGCCTTCGCTGCTCGTGATCGCCAGAGATTTGGGAAGTCGCTCTATAAAGATTATTTAAGAAGTTACGCTGGACGAGACCCGGCTGTGTTGGCGGCCTGTCTTAGCGCGGCAACGGGAGAATTCTTGGCTGGACGCTCTACGGCACCAACCGACTTACAGCTAATTCGTCGCGCATACCGGGCGACGAAGGCGGATCCTCTGGACGGATCTTTGATGAGGTTTGGTGGTGAGGGGATACCTGGGGATGCGGCGCCCGGGATCGTTTCGGATGCTTCGAGTTTTCCCCTTGTTCTCGTTCAGGCAGCGGAGCGACGCTGCTTTCTTTCCGCCACCGCGGGGCAACCATCGCTGCAGATCGTGGCAGCACAAGAAGATTGGTTTTCGCGGGCTGCCTAGGACGTTCATCCTCCAAAACGTTGCAGCAATGATCACTGGCCAGTTAGGCATTCCGGGGTAGGTTGTCGTTCATGCGGACGGTCATGGTCAGCGGCGGGTCGGGGTTCCTTGGAGGGCGGTGCGTGGTCGAGTTGCTGCGGCGCGGCTACGCGGTGCGGACGACCGTGCGCGACCTTGCCAAGGAGGAGGAAGTTCGGGCGCGCGTTGGGTCCGAGGTCGATCCTGGCGATCGGCTTGCGGTGCTGGCAGCGGATTTGCGCTCGGATGATGGCTGGACGGAGGCGGTTGCTGGTTGCGAGTACGTGCTGCATGTTGCTTCGCCCTTTCCCTCGGCACAACCGAAGGACCCTGACGAGCTGGTTGTGCCGGCGCGGGAGGGGACGTTGCGGGTGTTGCGGGCGGCTCTGGACGCTGGGGTGCGGCGGGTGGTCGTCACCTCTTCGGTGGCGGCTGTGCGTGGCAGCGTTGAGTCGGCTTCGGCGCCACTGACCGAGGCTGATTGGACGGACCCCGACTATCCCAAGCTGACGCCTTACGCGCGTTCGAAGACGATCGCCGAGCGGGCGGCTTGGGACTTTGTGCGGGAGCGGGGCGAGGAGGAGAAGCTGGCGGTGGTCAATCCCGGCGCGATTCTCGGCCCGGTTCTCGGCGGCGAGAGCTCCAGCTCTCTGGCCCTTGTCGAGCGGTTGCTGAACGGCATGCCGGGGATTCCGAGGATCGGGTTCAGCGTCGTCGACGTGCGCGACGTCGCCGATCTGCACATCCTCGCCATGACCGCCGCCGAGGCCGGTGGCGAGCGCTACCTCGCGGTCGCTCGCTTCCAGTGGATGGCCGACGTCGCCGCGGTGCTGCGCGAGCGCCTCGGGCCGGAGGCGGCGAAGGTGCCGAAGCGCTCGGTGCCCAACTTTTTGGTGCGGGGGATGGCGCTGTTCGACCCCGCCGCGCGCTCGGTCGTCGGTCAGCTCGGCAAGCGGGTCGAGCTCTCCAACGCGAAGGCGAGGGCGCTTGGCTGGGAGCCGCGCCCGGTCGAGGAGACGATCGCCGACTGCGGCAGGAGCCTCGCCCGATGAGGATGCGCGCCGCCGTGCTGGAGGAGTTCGGGGAGCCGCTGGCGGTGCAGGAGGTCGAGCTGGCTGAGCCGCGGGCCGGGGAGGTGCTGGTCCGGCTGCACGCCTGCGGGGTCTGCCACACCGACCTCTACACCGCCTCCGGCGCCGATCCGTCCGGCTATGCGCCGACCGTGCTCGGCCACGAGGGCGCCGGCGTCGTCGAGGCGGTCGGGCCGGACGTCGGCTCGCTGGCGCCGGGCGACCATGTCGTCACCCTCTTCTCGCCCCAGTGCGGCGAGTGCATCCACTGCCTCGACCCGCGCACCAACCTCTGCCTGGCGATCCGCGAGGAGCAGAGCAAGGGACACCTGCCCGACGGGACGACGCGGATCTCCCGCGACGGGGAGGAGATCCGCAGCTTCATGGGCTGCTCGACCTTCGCCGAGTACACGGTGATGCCGGAGATCGCGCTGGCGAAGGTGAGCCCGGAGGCCCCGTTCGAGCACGCCTGCCTCTTCGCCTGCGGGCTCTCGACCGGGCTCGGCGCCGCGATCAACACCGCCGCCGTGCGGCCCGGCAGCACCTGCGCCGTCTTCGGCGCCGGCATGGTCGGGCTCGGGGCGGTCGCCGGCTGCCGCCTGCAGGGGGCCGAGCGGATCATCTGCGTCGACCTCTCGCCGCAGCGGCTGGAGCTGGCGCGCGGCCAGGGCGCGACCGACCTGCTCGAGGGCGGGGAGGGGACGGTCGAGCGGATCCTCGAGATGACCGGCGGCTTCGGCGCCGACTACACCTTCGAGGCGACCGGCAACGTCGCGGTCATGCGCCAGGCGGTCGAGGCGGCGCGGATGGGATGGGGGCTCTGCACCGTCGCCGGGGTCGCCGGCAAGGGGGAGACCCTCGACGTCGTCCCGCGCCTGCTGATCACTGGCCGCCGCGTCGCCGGCTCCTCCTTCGGCGGCGTCAAGGGCCGCGACCAGGTGCCGGCCCTCGTCGACCGCTACCTGGCCGGGGAGATCGACCTCGAGCCGTTCGTCACCCACCGGATCGGGCTCGACGAGGTCAACCGCGGCTTCGAGCTGATGGAGGCCCAGGACGGGATCCGCAGCGTGATCGAGTTCGCCTAGCCAGGCTCCCGGACCCTGAAGCCAATCGGGTGCTTCGATTGGGGCGGTGGGGTGATCAGTTGACGAAGAGCGCTGAAAATCTCCCCGAGTTGCTCGTCGTGTTCGCCTACTCCTTGTTCGATTTGCTCCAGTCGCTTCTCGATCGCTGCGTAGGAGCCGGCGTTGCGCCGCAACTCGACGAATGCCCGCATGATCTCGATGTTGACGGCTATCGCCCGCTTGCTCCGAAGAACCGACGAGAGCATCGCCACTCCCTGCTCGGTGAAGACGTAAGGGGCGTAGCGTCGTCCGCCACGGCCGGTGTTTGAGGTCGCAATCTGCGACCTCAAAGCCGCCACCTCCTCCATGTTGAGTTGAAACATAAAGTCTTCCGGGAAGCGGTCTAGGTTTCGCTTCACCTGCTCAATCAACCTCTTGGTCTCCACCCCGTAGAGATCCGCGAGGTCTTGGTCGAGCATTACCTGCCGTTTCCGGACGACAAAGATCCGCTTCTCGATCGTGGGTGCCGCGATCAACTCAAGCGGCTCGGTCTTGCTCCCCATTTCAGCCACCTCCTGAGGATGGCAGATGCTCCGGAAGCTATTGTCTACATCTGCCCAAGCGGTTTGCGGCCACTGTTTGAAAAGTCTGTGTTGCGTGGTACAAGTACCCAATCTTAGGTAGAGGCGGAGAGGCGGACTGTCGGCGCGGCCGGCGTGGGGCACTGTCGTGGGTGGCGCTTTGCTGTGGCCTGCTCGCGTTGCTGCTCGCTCCCGGTCCTGCCGCCGCGGACCCGGCGTTCGATGCGCACGGGAGCGTCGAACAGGTCTACGCGACTGGCCTTCCCCCGGGCGCTCAGGTGTCCCTCTACGACAGCGAAGGCGTCGCGGTCGCGAGCAGGAACGCGAACGATCTCGGCGGAGTCCTCTTCCGCGAAGTGGCTCCGGGCGCCGGCTACCGCGTCGGCTTGACCGCTGCCGGACCGGAATCGCTCCCGCTGCAGGTCCTGACGACCCAGTCCGCGCCGCCCAGCACCGGCATCTACAACCAGTCGATCCCCTCGAGCGGATACGGGTACCTGACCACGCGCGACGGCACCAGGCTCGCGATCGACGTTCACCCGCCGCAGGACGTGACGCACGTCCTCCCCGGGGTCGAACTGCCGCCACTGCCGAGCGGCCCGACGCCGACCCTGATCGAGTACTCGGGCTACGGGTACGCGAATCCCGCCGGTCCCGAAAGCGGGATCTCGATCCTCGCCAACCTGATGGGGTTCACGGTGGTCGACGTCAACATGCGCGGCACCGGCTGCTCGGGGGGCGCCTTCGACTTCTTCGAGCCGCTGCAGAGCCTCGACGGCTATGACGTCGTCGAGACGATCGCGCACCAGCCCTGGGCGCTCAACCATAGGGTCGGGATGATGGGGATCAGCTACGGCGGCATCAGCCAGCTGTTTACCGCCGCCACCCAGCCCCCGAGCCTGGCCGCGATCTCGCCGCTGTCGGTGATCGACAACACCCAGACGACGCTGTATCCCGGCGGCATCCTCAACACCGGCTTCGCGCTCGAATGGGCCAAAGAGCGGGTCCACGACGCCGAAGCCGCGGGGCCGAACTCGGGCCAGGGCTGGGCCTACCAACGCGTCCAGGAAGGCGACCAGACCTGCGCCGCCAACCAGGCGCTGCACCCCGAGGCGGTCGACCTGCTCGGCAAGGTCGAAGAAAACGACCACTACAAACCCGAGGTCGCCGACCCGCTCTCTCCCGTCACCTTCGTCGACAGGATCAAGGTGCCGACCTTCATGGCCTGCCAGTGGACCGACGAGCAGACCGGCGGCCACTGCCCGACCCTGGCCGAGCACATGAGCGGCACGCGCCAGAAGTGGTTCACCTTCACCAACGGCACCCACGTCGACTCGCTCGACCCGCAGACGTTCAACCGCTGGTTCGACTTCCTCCAGATCTACGTCGCCAAGCGACCGCCGATCCTCGCCTCGGCGGCGGTCCAGGCCGCGGCGCCGCTGATCTACCAGGAAGCGATGGGGATCCCCGGGTTGACGCTGCCGCCCGACCCGATCCAGCTGCAGCCGACCTACAGCCTGGCGAAGGCCGCTTTCGAGAACCTGAAGCCGGTCCGCGTCCTCTTCGACAGCGGCGCCGGCGGGCTCTCACCGGGCCGGCCTTACCCTGGCTTCGAGAAGTCCTTCTCCGAATTCCCCGCGCCCGGCACCGCAGCCAAGGCCTGGTACCTCTCCCCGGGCGGCGCCCTCAGCGGCAGCGCGCCAGCCGCTTCGGGCGCCGACGAATTCACCTGGGACGCGGGCGCCCTGCCGAAGACCGACTTCAGCGGCGACACCGCCTCCGGTGAAGGCGGCCTCTGGACGGCGTTGCCGCAGTACCACTGGGAACAGAGCCCGCCGGGGAGCGCCGTCTCCTACCTCACCGCTCCGCTGGGCGCGAACACGACCGTGATCGGCGCCGGAGCGGTGAACGTCTGGGTCCGCTCCTCGACTCCCAACGTCGACCTGCAGGCGACGATCAGCGAGGTCCGGCCCGACGGCAAGGAGACCTTCGTCCAGAACGGCTGGGTGCGGGGCAACGAGCGCAAGCTCGACGCCGAGAAGAGCACCGCGCTGGAGCCGGTGCTGAGCCTGCGCGAAGCCGACGTCTCGCCGCTGCCGGCCGATCAGTTCGTGCCGGTGACGATCCCGCTCTACTACGAGGGGCACGCCTACCGTGCCGGTTCGCGGATCCGGGTCACGATCGCCGCCCCCAACGGCACCCAGCCGATCTGGGCCTTCGACCACGCCGAGCCCGAAGGCACCGCCCAGGTCGCGATCGCCTACGGCGCGGCGACGCCTTCCAACCTGCTGCTGCCGGTCGTCCCCGGGGTGAGCGTGCCGACCGGCCTGCCTCCCTGTCCGGGCCTGCGGGGGCAGCCGTGTCGTGCCTACGCAGCCTTCGTGAATCGGCCTGCGACGCCCTGAGCAACGCCAGCGCCAAGCTCCGGCCCGATCAGGACTGGTCCTGGCAGGGCAGCTCGCCATCAAGCGAGCCCGGTGCCGGCGGGGGGAGTGGAGACGGGTAATCCCGCTGAACGGTTCGCAGCGACCTCGCGGCGGAGAGGAGAATGTGTCGATCTATAGCGCTGATCGCCACCGTCGTGCGGCCGGTGAAGATTTCCCAGGCAGCTCCGCCTCCCTGGAACAACCTCGCCGCCTTGGCGCCGTGGAAATCGAAAAGCCGGTGGTTGCGATCAAGCTGGCTCGCCCAGCGGGAGCAGGTGCTGTGGTTGTGGATCTGCAGTGGGTAGGGGCAGCCCCCTTCGTCCGGCGGGTCCTCGCACTTGCCGTAGATGAGGACCCAGGCCGCATCCCGTTCGTCTTCGTACTTGGCCGGATCCCCGAGAACCTCATTCAGGGAATGCCCGGCCACGGAGTCCCCCGAGTAGTAGACGGGATAGGCACGGAAAGCCTTGATCTCACTCAGGCTCGGGGGGTCGTCCGTGGCGCATCCGCAAAGGAAGAGTCCAGAAGCGAATGCCGCAACAAGAGCCACGAGAACCCGCCTGAGATCCAAATCCGTCCCTCGCTCAACTAGTCGGTTTGGCAACGCCGATGAAGACCAGCTTGTAGGCCTGGCTTTCGTCCGGGGGCGTCGACAGCACGACCTCTCCGTCGGCCTCGCTCATGCCGTACGTCGCCAGGGGCTCGAGCCCGGCCGAGCGCATCGCCTCCAGCACCTCCGCTTCGGAGCGGAAGCGCTCGACGTGGTGGATCGGCTCGATCCGGTCGCCGCTGATCTCGGCTTCGAAGACCGATGGCGCGACTTCGCCTCGGCCGCTCCAGGTCCAGCGCGAGCCGTCGTGCTCGACCTCCCGGGTTTCGGCGTAGCCGGTCGCATAGGTCGAGCTCGAGTTGATGTCGAAGATGAGGAGCCCGTCCTTTGCCAGATTCGCCTTCATCGCGGCGAGCGCGGTGACGAGGTCCTCGTCACCCAGCAGGTAGTTGACGGAGTCGTTGAGCGAGAGGACGAGGTCGAAGTCGCCGAGGTGGGGCAGCTCCCGCATGTCGGCCACCCGCAGCGGCACCGAGTCGCCACCCTCCCGCGCGGCGAGCTCCAGCATCGCCGGCGAGAGGTCGCAGCCCTGGACCTGCCATCCCCGTCGCAGCAGCGGCTGGAAGGCCCGCCCGGTCCCGCAGCCGACGTCGAGGGCGCTGCCGCCTTCCCGCAGGCCGTGCTTGCCCAGCTCCGGGAGGAGGGACCGGCCCAGCCACATCTCGTAGTCGTTGGAGTGGTTGAACTCGTTGTAGACCGCGGCGAATGCCTCGTAAGCCGCCAGCGCCGGATCGGTCCCCATAGGAAGCCGACCCTAACTCAAGCGAGAGCGTTCCGCAGCGGTTCACCGAGATCGCCTTTACGCGCGACCGAGACGCCGAGCTCGAGCCACTCGCTGAGCAGCCGCAGTTCGTCGGCCAGCTCGCTGGCGACATGGGCGGGCTCGGCGCCCGGCTCGGCGAAGGCGCCGCGGACGCGGAGGACGCCCGCCTGGCGGTCGCTTTTGAGGTCGACCCGCGCGACGAGGCGGTCGCCGAGGAGGAAGGGGAGGACGTAGTAGCCGTAGACGCGCTTCGGCGCCGGCGTGTAGATCTCGATCCGGAAGCGGAAGTCGAAGAGGCGCTCGGTTCGATCGCGCGCCCAGACCAGGGAGTCGAACGGGGTCAGCAGAGCGCGGGCCGAGGCGGCGCGGCGCAGGCCGGTGGGCCGCTCGGTCGAGAGGTAGGCCGGCTGGCGCCAGCCCTCGACCCGGACCGGGAGGAGGCCGCCGTCCTCGGCGAGCTCGGCGACGCGGGTCTTCGACTCGGTGCGGGGGAGGCGAAAGTAGTCGCCGAGGTCGGCCTCGGTCGCCACTCCCAGCCGCTTGGCCGCGATCAGGATCAGCTGCCGCTGGGCCTCTTCCTGCGAGGGCGTGGGCGCCTCGAGAACCGGCCGCGGCAGGACCCGCTCGGGCAGGTCGTAGAGCCGCTCGAAGTTGACCCGCCGTGCCGCGCACACCCGCCCGGCGAAGAACAGGTACTCGAGCGCGGTCTTCTCTTCGCTCCAGCTCCACATCTCCCGCGGCTCCCGCCGGCGCCCCTTCGCCGCCAGCTCCGAGGCACGGATCGGCCCGCGCTCCCGCACCACGTCGAGGACGAACTCGAGCAACTCTGGCTGCTCGGCCGCCACCCGCGCCACGCCTTTCCACGCCAGCGCGTCGGCCCGCGCCATCCGCCAGCGCAGCAACGGCTGCAGCTCGACCGGCAGCAGTGAGGCCTCGTGCCCCCAGTACTCGATCAGGTCCCGGCGCCCCGCCCGCCCCGGCTTCGCGGTGCCGTCCGCGTGCCAGGCCAGCCGGTCCAGCGCCGCCCGCGGATAGGGACCGAGCCGCGAGAAGACCGGCATGTAGTGGGAGCGGCAGAAGACGTTGACCGAGTCCAGCTGCAGCAGGCCGACGTCGTCGATCGCCCGCCGCAGGTGCCGCGCGTCCACCCGCCCGGTCGGTCTCGGTCGGGCCAGGCCCTGCGCCGCGATCGCCAGCCGCCGCGCCTGCTGCGCGCTGAGGTCGAACTGGGGGCGGGATGCCATCGGGCGATTCTCCAGCAGGGGATCGAGAAGTGGACGACATCAACTTCAAAGGCGACAAAAGATTGCGCCCGAGATCGTCCATATGGTCGGGGTCGAGTTCGTGCTCGACGAGACTCCGCCGGACGAAAGCCGGTACTTGTCACGGCTCGCGCGCAGAGGCACGGCGTCGTCGCTCACGACGATGCTTCCGTCTTTGCGGCATCCTCGTTGGCGTGATGCCAACTGCCGCGCGGCTAGTGGTCTCCCAGCTCCTGGCGCTGGCCGCTCTGGCCGGTCCGGCCAGCGCGGCTGCTGGCGCGGAGCCCGCGCACGCCTCGATCGGATTCGAGCCGATCGCGCTCTCGGTGGCGGCCGACGGGGCCGGGCATGTGTACCTCTCGAACCCGCTGCGCAGCGGCTCGATCCAGCAGTACTCCAGCGATGGCACGTTCCTGGCGGATGTGGGCAGCTTCGCGCTGTCCGGCGATCCCTTCGAGCCCCGGGACATCGCCACCGACCCCGCCGGCAACCTCTACGTCTCCGACGGCCAGCGGGACACGATTTACGTGTTGGCGCCTGGCGGCGTTCTGCTTCGCCAGTGGAGCGCTGCCGGCGGCCGCGACCTCGCGGTGGGTGTCGACGGGACCGTCTACCTCGCGACGTCCCACGAAATCCTTCGCTTCTCCGCCGCCGGCGCGCTGCTGTCCAAGTGGGGTGCCAGCGGCCACGGCGACGGGCAGTTCGGTGAAGTCTGGGGACTCGACACCAGCCCCCATGGCCCCGTCTACGTCGCCGACACCTACGGCAACCGGGTCGAGGCGTTCTCGGCCGACGGGGCTTTCATCGCCAAATGGGGCAGCTACGGCTCGGCTCCCGGGCAGTTCATCTATCCCTACGGGATCGCCGCCAACGCCGCCGGCGAGGTCTACGTCGTCGACACCCCCAACGAGCGCGTCCAGCGGTTCAGCGCCGACGGCGCGCTGCTGGGCTCCTGGGGCAAGCCCGGACGCGCCCCGGGCCGGTTCCTGACCGCGACCTCGATCGCTACCGACCCGGCCGGGTACGTCTACGTCGCCGATCGGGCCGAGCCCTATCCCTACGAGGGGCGCGCCAGGGTGCAGAAATTCACCGCCGACGGCCAGTTCGTCACCCAGTGGTACGACGGGCCCCGGAGCCTTTCACCCGGCGCGCCGCTGATCTTCAGCACGGTGGGGCGGAGGACGAAGAAACGCTTCGCGACCTTTCGCTTCCGCTCGCGCTCCAACGGCGTCCGCTATGTCTGCCGGCTGAACGGGGAGCAGGTGCCGCCGAAGTTGGGCAGGTGGAGGCCCTGCACCTCGCCCAAGCGCTACACCCAGCTGCGGGCGGGCCGCAAGGCCTTCCACGTGCGCGCCATCCGCGACACCTGGGGCAGCCGTGAGGCAAAGCGCTACTGGCTGATCGTCAGCACTGGCTGAGCGATGCCGGCGTCCTCGCATCCAGGCCCCGACGCGCTGCCGTTCCTCGACGAGCACGGCGTCGAGGTTGCGGCGCGGCCCGAGGCCGTCTGGGATTCCCTCCGCCGCGTCGTCGAAGGCTCGTTCTCCTCGCCGTTCGCCGCCCGCTTCGCCCGCCTGGTCGGCTGCGAAGCGACGACCGCGTCGGGACCGCGCCCGCTCGCCGAGGGTTCGACTTTCCCCGGCTTCACGGTCGCCCGCGCCGAGCCGGGATCCCAGCTGGCGCTTGTCGGCCGGCACCGCTACTCGGACTACGCGCTCGTCTTCCACCTCGCCGGCAGCGGCGCGGGCATCCGGCTGCGCGCCGAAACTCGCGCAAGGTTCCCCGGCGCCGCCGGCCGTCTCTACCGCGCGGCGGTGGTCGGCACCCGTGGCCACGTCCTCGTGACGATGCGCTTGCTGGCGGCGGTCAAGCGCCGGGCGGAGCGATCGGGCGGATGAATCCGTCGAGGTTCTCGGTGTAGGAGAGGCAGATCGCGCGCACGCGGTCTGCGGGCATCGCTTTGCGCAGGGCCCGGGTCGCCATCTCGATGCCCGGGGCCGCTCGGTTGCCAAAGAGCTGGTGCAGACGGTCGACCCCATTCTTGGTGGATGCATGCGCGGTCGGGTGCTCCAGCAGCTCGCGGAGGGTGGCTGCCACCGCGGCCGGAGAGCTGGTTTGCATTAGGCGCAAAACGTCGGCGGCGTCCTTATCGGCGAGCCGATCTGGTCGTCCGCTCTCGACTCGATCGCCGATCTTGTGAGCCTTGGCCACGAAGAGGGCGGCGATGCCGGCGACCCGCAGCCGGATGATGCGGAGGTCGTCGGAGTCCAGCGCCTGCACCTGCATCGGATCGTTGTCGACGAGTGCCGCCTCCAGTCCCGGGTCTTGCGGGCCGCGCGCATGTCATGCCCCTCGAGGCGGGCGCCGCGGCTTCCGCCTGGTGGCGCGACCTCCGCCGGGACGATGAGATCGACGGGCACCTCGATCTCGAGCCCGCTCATCACGACTCGCTTTGCCAAATCCCGGGCTCGGGACTGCCCTGCAGCACAGTTGGCTCGAAGCCGGCGGCTTGCATCAGCTCCTCGAGGGGAGGGGCGTCGGAGAGGAGTGCCGGGTCGATGGCCAGGTCCCCGTCAGTCGTGAAGTCGGCGATAGGGAGGCTGTTGGGCCCGGTGCGGAGGTAGACGGCCTGCGCCGGCGAGCACGACGGCGCCCTCGTGTGGCTTTAGCGCCTCCAGGGCATCGAGCAGAATCCGCCGCGCCGCCACGTACTGGAGCGTGCTCTCGCCCTCCGGCGGCGGGCTCATTCCCCTTCCTTCGCGTAGAGCGCTTGCAGAGAGTCGAGGCGCCACGCGAACTCGTTGGCTTGCATCCACTCCAGCAGCGCCTCGCCCTCGGCGGGCATGCGGCCGTTGCCGGTAAGGCAATCGACAGCGACCTGCGAGGGCGCCGCATAGCGGAGGCCTCCCTCGACCTGCGTACGAGCGAAGACCACCGGATCGAACGGCCGCAGCACCATCACGTTCGCCCCCTCGTCGCTTGGGATCAAGCCCAGATCTTTGGCGACGAGTGCCGGGGCGTCGTGGTAGACGAGGAGCAGGGAGGGAGAGGCAACCGGCGCCAGGCGGCTGGCGGCGAACGAGCCCGTGATCGGGCTCCGGGTCCCGCTGCCAGGCTCGCTTGCGAGTCGCGGTATGAGGAGCTCGAGACCTTCGCTTGCGACGAATGCCTTGCTGTCGTTGCTGCGGAAGACGTCGTAGGAGTCGGCCCAGCGGCGGAGGAGAGCGGCGATGTCCACGCTCTCCACGGGTCCGCGTGGGACCCGCTCGATTAGCGCCTCCCGGTAGAGCGTGTCCAGCAGGCGGGAGACGTAACCGGGCGCGAGGTTCGTCGCCTCAGCGAGTTCCTGCACACCGTAGGGCGGCCGGACGTCAAGGAGCAATCGGATCAGCCGGGCGGCTTTGGCACCGCGCAGTTGGGCTCGCCCCCGCTCCTTCGGCCACGGATTTCGTTCGGCACCGGCCGTTTCCAGGAAGAAAGGAGGGTTGTCGATGCGCAGCAGTGCATTGCCGGTCAGGTCGACGTAGCCGATTTCTTCGTCCGCGAGCAGCGCCCGGGTTCGCTTGCTTAGCCAGGGCGCGACGACCAAGAGGGGCAAGTGGGCGCCCATATTCCGCGCGGTTTGCACCCTTGGGGAAAGGGAGCTGAGCACGTTCTGTGGCGAGATCGACTTCTTTTCCTCCACGACGATCGTGTTGATCGTGTTGTCTGGCGCCCTGAGACTGATCCTCGAGTCGGCGGGGAGCCCACTGCCGTCGGGAAGAGCGGGGGACGTATCAATCACCCAGCCTCGGGGCATACGGCTTCCCAGCCAGGCAACTGCCTGGTCTATGAGAGAAGTTTCTGAAAAAGAAGAGTTTGCGACCATCAGAAACTTGAGAATAACAGAGCTAGTTTCCTATTTCTAGGACTTTGCCACAATGGCAAAGCCCTTCATTCCGGCAATACCCCTTCTCTGCAAGCGTTGATGGGGCGCGCGGCCTCTCAGCGCAGCTCGTCGAGGCTCTTGACCTCTAGGTCGAACGGCTCGTCGGCCGCCCGCCGCCGCCGGTAGGGAGAAACAGTGACCCGGTGGGTTTCTCCGCAGGGGCAGGGGACCTCGATCGGGCTGGTGTCGGAGGAGGGGTCGGTGTCGACTTTGAGGCGGCGGAGGGTGCCCGTCGTTTTGCAGCCGAAGGAGATCACCCAGCCGAAGTCCCGCGGTTCTTTGGGTTTGCCTGCGCGGCGTGGTTGTGGCATTCGCACATCCTCTCTGTTTTGGGCGGACGTTTGCCCGAGCGGGGGGTCTGGGTCGTCCGTTGGGCCGCATAGGTTGGCGCCATGGGTTCCTCTCGGTCGCGCGCATTCGCAGTTTCGGTCGTGCTGCTCGCTGCCCTGCTTGGACTCGCCTCCGGCGCCGTCGCGGCACCGAAGCAGAAGCCAAGGCCGGGGACGCTGACCCAGCTCGCCGGCAAGCGCGGCTGCCTGGTCGACCGCGCGGCGAAGGCTGGCAGCTGCGCCGAGGCGCGGGCGCTCGACGGACCGGGGCCGTTCATGGGCTCGCGGGCGATTGCGGCCAGCCCCGACGGCAAGCACGTCTACGTCGCCTCCTCCGGCAGCAACGCAATCGCGATCTTCGGGCGCGATCGTCAGACCGGCGTCCTCACGCAGGCAAAGAAGACCAAGGGCTGCATCGCCGCCAAAGGCGCCGACGGCTGCGCCGTCGCGATCGGCCTCGACGAACCGAACTCGGTCGCGATCAGCCCTAATGGCCGCAACGTCTACGCGACCTCGCGCGCCGGCAACTCGATCACCAGCTTCGTGCGCAACCCGAACACCGGTGCCCTGCGGCAGCTGCCGCCGCCGCTCGCCGGCTGCATCTCCGGGGCGCCGATCCCCGGCTGTGCCGCCGGCACCGCCCTCCTCGCACCCGACGTGGTGGTGGTCAGCCCCGACGGCAACAACGTCTACGTCGGGTCCTTCTTCGGCAACGCCGTCGCCGCCTTCGCCCGCAACCCGTCGACCGGGGCTCTGACGCAACTGGCCGGGAGCGCCGCCTGCATCGCCGAGGAAACCTCCGGCTGCGCCAAGGGGATCGCGCTGAAATCGGTCGAGGGCTTGGCGATCAGCGGCGACGGCGCGAACGTCTACGCCGCCACCGCTCTTTCCAATGCGGTGGTCACCCTGACGCGCAATCCCACCACCGGCGCCCTCGCCCAGGCGAGCGACGGCAGCGGCTGCATCGTCGAGAGCGCGCTCAGCGGCTGCACCCTGGGTCGCGAGCTGAGCGGCGCCAACGCGGTCGCGGTCGGCCCCGAAGGCCAGGGGGCCTACGTCACCTCGCTGTTCGCCAACAGCGTCACCTCCTTCGCCCGCAACACCTCCAGCGGGGTCCTGAGCCAGAAGGAAGGGACCGCTGGGTGTCTGATCTTTTTGCGCTCGGCCGGCTGCTCCTTCGGCCGCGCCCTCGTCGCGCCCGAGGGCCTGGCGCTCTCGCCCGACGGAAGGAACGTCTACGTCGCTGCCTTCGAGACCGGCGCGATCGCCGTCCTCAACCGCGGCAAGGCCGGCGCGGTGGCGCAGAAGCCGGGCGCGGCCGGCTGCCTGGCGGCGGCTTCGGTGAACGGCTGCACCCGGGCCCGGGCCCTGAAGGGCGTCAGCTCGATCGCGCTCAGCCCCGACGGCCGCTATCTCTACTCGACCTCGTTCGAAAGCGACGCGGTCGACGTCTTCAGGAGGAACCGATGAGCGAGGCGAATGAGCGGCAGGACGGGCTGACCCGCAAACAGCTGCTCGGGACCGGGGCCAGTGCCGCCGCCGCGGCGCTGCTCGCCCAGGGCGCCGGCGTCGAGCGGGCGCTCGGCGCCGGGAAAGGCGGCAAGCGCGACGTCGCCGGGATGAACATCGTCCTCATCCTCACCGACCAGGAGCGGGCGATCCAGCACTTCCCGCCCAACTGGCTGCGGCAGAACCTGCCGGGGATGCGGAGGCTGCGCCAGCACGGGGTCAGCTTCGAACGCGCCTTCACCAACGCCTGCATGTGCTCGCCGGCACGCTCGACCCTGATGAGCGGCTTCTTCCCGGCCCAGCACGGGGTCAAGTACACGCTCGAGGAAGACATGCCGTTCCCGGAATACCCGCACCAGGTGGAACTGCCGCGACCGCCGGAGATGCCGAAT
>Ga0126313_10000052_pt1 | contig 46799 bp, 38 predicted proteins | sample Plot105A_FD_89954 | JGI IMG/M metagenome (GOLD analysis project Ga0126313, IMG submission 89954) | Serpentine soil microbial communities from UC McLaughlin Reserve, CA, USA - Plot105A | ecosystem: Environmental > Terrestrial > Soil > Grasslands | place: USA: UC McLaughlin Reserve, Lake County...
ACCTCGCCATGGGTCATCCAGCCCTCGACCCCGGCGAACTCCTCGACTTCGGGCCGCGGCTCGAACTTCTCCTCGGAGAGGCGTGCCTCCTTGACCCGGTCGAGCTTGAAGTGGCGGACCCCTTCTTTGGTCAGGTCGTAGCACTCGACGTACCAGCCCTCTTTGCCGTTCTCCAGCCGGTAGGGCTCGACCCGACGCTCGGTGAACTGGTCCTCGTTCTCCTTGTAATAGGAGAGCTCGAGCACCCGGCTCTCGGCGATCGCCTCGTTGACGAGGCGGGCAACTTGCGCGTCGCCCCCGCCGGCAGAGGCGATCTCCAGCCCCTCCTCGGACGGGTCGTGGCCGAGGGCTTTGACGATTTTGCCGCGCGCGGTCTGCAGATTGGACTGCGGCAGGTGGTCGCCGAAGAGGTCGATCGCCGCCACCAGCGCCTTCGCCTCCAGCGGCAGCAGGCGGGCGGGCCGGGCGAAGTTGTCGCCGTATGGCTGCGAGTCGACCTCGATCTCGTCGCCGAGGATTTCCGCGTAGAGGACGTAGGTGCCGCCGCCGAAGTTGACGACGTTCAGCAGCTCGACGTCCTCGCGCAGCTCCTCGGCGGTCAGCTCGAGCCGGTCGCGCAGGTCGGCGGTCTGCAGCCGCTCGCCCTTTTTCGCCGATTCGATCAGCATCCCGGCGAGGGTGACGAGGCGGGCGAAGCGCTCGGGCCGGATCGCCGCCTCGCCGCGGCCGTTGGAACGGGTCCGCTTCGACGGTTCCTCGAGCGGGCGGTCGACGACCTTGGCTGGCCGGAAGCCGTTGACGTGGCGCTCGAGCAGCAGGCCGCGGCGCTTCTCGGCCTCCTCGCGCAGGTCGTCGGGGGCCAGCACCTGCGCGTTCTGGCGCCAGCGCAGGACCCAGGCGATCAGCTCGCGCTCCGACGCGTAGCTGGTCTCGAAGACGCGCCCTTTGCCGGGAGCGCCGTCGGACTTCTTCACGTTTCGAAGCTCGCCATAGGTGCCGTAGTCGCGCTCGATCAGCCAGGCGATCCGCTCGCGGATGAAGATCTTCGCCGTCCCCTTGGTCTCTCCCAGCTGCCAGTCGGCGCGGCTGCCGTAGTCGCGGCGGTCGAAGTCCTCGGGCGGCGAGAAGTCGTGCTCGGCCTTGGAGGCGTACCCGACCTTGCCCTGGATACGCGAGAGGCGGAAGACCCGCACCGCGTCGCGCTCGTGGGCGTGGCCGATCAAGTAAAACTGCCCGCCGCGGAAGACGAGGTGGAAGGGGTCGACCTTGCGCTTTTCGGTCTCGCCCCGCTCCATCGTGTAGTAGGTGAACTCGATCGTCTTCCGGCGTGAAATGGCGGTCTCGATCTTGGAGAGGCGCTGGGAGAGCTCGCGGCCCCCGGCGGAGGCGGTCATCGCCATCTCGACCGGCGCGCGCTCCCCCTCTGCGAGCGGGTTGGGGTGTCCCCAGGCAACCTGCTGCAGGGCCAGCCTCAGCGGCTCGGCGTAGGCGAAGCCGCCGTCGGTGAGCAGCATCAGCGCGGTCGAGAGCGCCGCCAGCTCCTCGTCGGAGAAGGAGATCGGGTCGAGGTAGAAGTTCTCGGGCGGCAGCGAGTAGAGCTCGGCCTCGAAGAACCCCTCGCCGGGCTTCTCGACCCCGAGCTGGATCCCGAGGCTCTCCAGCTCAGCGCGATCGGCATAGAAACGGCGCGCGAAAGCGTCGTCGTTCATGTCGCTGTAGCCCTCCACCTCCCGCTTGATCTCGAGGGCCGAAACCGGCCTCCCCTGAGCCATCAGGAACGAGATCAACGAAAGCTGGCGAATTAGCTTCTCGGTGTCCTTCGCCACTGTTCGGCAGGATAGTCTTCGCGCCGCGCATGGACGTCCTCCGAAACCTCTTCGGCAACCTAAGCGCGGGCATTATCCGGCTTTTGGTGACGGTCGGAATCCTCGCCGCGGTCTATTTCTTCGTCGTCAAGCCGACTCTGGAGACGACCGAGAAGGTCAGCCACGAAGTCAACGTCAACGTCCAGAAGGGCTTCCAGCAGTCAGACCTGGGCGACATCAACAAGACGATCGACGACGTCAACCGCCAGGTCCAGCGGGAAATCAAGCGGTCACTGCGCCAGTCGCAGCGGCAGGGCCACGCGGACCAGCTGATCCGCTGCATCCAACGGGCGCATCAGAACGTCAACCGGATCCAGCGCTGCAGCGAACGGTTCCAGTAGCGGCCTAGAAGACGCTGCTGCCGATTAAAGCGGCAATGATCGCGGCTGCGCTCCCGATCAGGGTCCGGGTGAGGCCGTCGAACTTGACATCCATACGGGCTTCCATTCGTTCGAAACGGGCCTCCATTCGGGCAAATCCCAGATCGACCTTCTGGTTGAGGTCGTCCAGCCGCTCGTCGGTCCACTTTTCCCTGGGGCTCATCATCACCGCCATGAGCATAGCGTAACTGATTGTCTACAGCAACGCTTTGTCTTCAGGCGGCGCGCTGGGCGAAGAAAGCGCTGCCGGAAAGAGCCCGGTCGAAGCCGGACCAGGCCTCGCCGGCGGGAAGCTGCCGCTCGATCCGGTCGAAGCTGCCGAGGCGGCCGCCGAGGTTGTCGATCATGTGGACGAGGACGGCCTCGCGGGTGGCGGGGACGACCGGCGAGCCGTGTTCGAGCGAGCCATGGTGGCTGAGGATGATGTGGAGGACGCACTGGGCGAGATGGGGGTCGAAGCCGGGCAGGTCCTCGATCGCGCGGCGCACGGTGTAGTAGCCGAGCGGGATCTCCCCCTGCAGACGGCCGGCGTCGGTGAGGTCGATCGCCAGCGGGTCGTCGTTGTAGGCGACGCACTTGCCGATGTCGTGTAGGAGCCCGCCGGTGACGGCGACGTCGCGATCGATCCCGGGGAAGAAGTTGGCCGCGGCGGAGACCGCCTGGGCGACCGAGAGAGTGTGCTCGAGCAGGCCGTGGCGGTAGGCCTGGTGGTAGGTCTTCGCAGCCGGCGCGTCGCGGAAGCGGCGCCAGGTCTCGGAGTCTTCGCCGAAGAAGTGGTCGAGCAGCTCCCGCAGCTGCGGGTCCTGAACCGTCGCCAGCAGTTCGCGCAGTTCGCCCTCCAGCTGCTCCGCCGAGACGTCGGACTCGGCCGCCAGGTCCTCGGTCGCGTACTCGTGCGCCTCGGCCTCGCGCAGGCTGGCGATCTTGATCTTCGCCCCCCAGCGCTCGCTGATCTCGAAGACGCCGGTGACGAAGACGGGCGAGCCGGTGCAGCAGAGCGCGTAATGCGTCTCCGCCTCCTCCCAGCAGACCGCCTCGGCGGTGCCGGTGGCGTCGCCGACCGAGAGCCGCAGCCACGGCTCCCCGTTGCGCTTGCGCCGCAGCTCCCGCTCGCGCACCGCGAAGACCCCGTTGACGCGCTGGCCGTCCTCGAGGTCGCGGAGGGAGATCCGGATAGCGGGCTCGGCGGGCGCCTCGGCGGCCTCGGGCACGGCCCCGGCGAACGCCTCGATCTGCGTCTGCTCCGTCATGGTTTGCTCAAGGTAGAGAGGCCAGCGGACGCGGCTGCAGCGAGCTCTAGGAAATCTGAAATCCGGCGTAGGTGAGCAAGAAGCCGCCAAGTGCGAAGAAGCCGTAGAGCATGGTCCGCTGCATTGACTTGAGATCGCCGCGGAGCTCTTTGAGTTCGCCCCTTAACTCTCCGCTGGTCACCTTCAGCTCCCCGCGGAGATGGCCGACGTCCGACTTCATCTCTTTGCGGAGCTGGCCAACCTCTGACCTCATTTCGTCTCGGAGTTGGCCTACGTCTGACTTCATCTCGTCTCGGAGTTGGCCTAAGTCTGACTTCATCTCGTCTCGGAGTTGGCCAACGTTTGACTTCATCTCATCTCGGAGTTGTTTGTTGCCGGATGCGATCTCGGTCCGAATTTCGGCGAAGCCGGACTTCAGGTCTCCCCGAATCTCGCGCACGTCGGCTTCGACACTCTGGAATCGCGAATCGATGCGGCGGAATTCCGCCGAAACATCATCGAAGCGCTTGTCCACAAGCTCGAACCGGCCGTCGACGAGCTCGAAGCGCTCGTCGACGAGATCGAAGCGTTCATCCATCCGATCCGTCAAGCGGCGGAGCTCGCCTGCTGTGGACATCTCCTCCATCGTCTCCATGAGCATAGCGAAATGTATCGTCTACAGCAGACAGAACCATCCAGTTGGCGAGAGCCGCGCCGAGGAGCCGCTTAGGCTGGGCGGATGCGGCGCCTCGGCAGAGAGATCGCGGCTGCGGCGGGCGCCCTCGGCCCTTACCTGACGACGGTGCTGCCGGGCGCGCGCCGGGAGTTGAGGCAACTCGGCCCGCTGCCGGCGGACAAGGTGGCGAATGCCGAGGCCGTCGCGGTCTTCGCTACCTTGGCGCCGCGGTCGACAAGGGCGGCGGCGATTCGCGCGATGGTCGCTCTCCAGGTCGCGATCGACCTCCGCGACGAACTCGAAGAGGCGGTCGGCGCTGAGAATCCCGAAGCGATTGCTCGTATCAAGGGGCTGGAAGAGCGCTGGAGGAGCGGGTTCGCCGCCCTCCCCTCCCACGAGGCTGTCCGCCCCGGCCTCGAGCGGGCGGTCGAGCGCTGCCGGCAGGGACAGGCGCACACCCACCTCGCCGCCGGTGCCGGGCCGGAGCCGCTCGAGCGCTGGGCGCTCGGCCTCGGGGCTCCGCCCGACTACCGCTGGTGGGAGGTCGCGGCCGGGGCCAGCTCATCCGTCGCGGCCCACGCGCTGATCGCGGCCGCGGCCGAGCCGGGGACCAGCGGCGACACGGCCGCGCTGATCGACGCCGCCTACCAGCCGCCGATCGGCGCTCTTACCGTCTTCCTCGACGACCTCGTCGACCGCGACGAGGACCGCGCAGCCTGCGAGCACAACTACCTCGCCTACTACAGGAGCCCGGAGGAATCGGCCGATCGCCTGGCTCTGATCGCGAGCCGGGCCGAGGCGCTGACCGCCCGACTGCCCCACGCCGGCCGCCACCGCGCGATCCTCGCCGGCGTCGCCGGCTTCTACCTCAGCACCCGCGCGGCGGAGTCGCCCTACGCAAGTCCGGTTCGTGCCCGGCTGCTCGAGGCGCTCGGGCCGGGCGCGCGACTCCTTGCCGGCTTCATGCGCATCCGCCGGCTCGCCGAACGCAAACGGCCCGGGCAAGCGGGGAACTCACCCGGGCCATGAGTTTGCGTCGAGGGCCCATGCCGCACAGGGTGGGCGGGATGGACCCGGGTTTCTGGCGCCAGTGCCGCCGCCGGCCAGGGTGGCCGGGGGACGGAATCTAATAAGAACACATACGGACCGGATCGTCAAGAGGTTTGGCCCTCTATTTAGCTACCTGGTTGGCCCATCTCTGTGCCTCGGCGAACCCCAGATAGGGCAGCAGGGTCAAGAGCACCAACTCCGGTTGGAGCTCTTCCAAACGGTCGGACCGGCCGATCCTCAGGTGGTCTCCGACGAGCCCCACCATCCCCGCTACGAGGGCCTCGTCCGTGGCCCCAGGAAGGCGGTCGCCGATCGGGGCTTTTACCCGCAAAAACCCAGCCAGACGGCCGATGACGCTTTCGTAGCGCTGGAGACTGTCCGACCCGCCGCGAGCGTCGGCAGCAAGGAACTCGGCCAGCTCGGGGTGGGCGATCGCGTAGTCGATTCCAGCGCAGATCGCAGCGGCCACCTGCGCAGGCCACTCCTCCTTGGTGGCACAACCCTCGAGCACGGCCGTTTCCAGGTTCGCGAGCGCAATCGGGAACGGCATTGAATTGGGACATTAACAGACCATGCATCACCGTTTTGTGAAGAATGATCTGTGCCTTCAGCGTTTCAGCGCGCGCGGCAACTGCGGGCGATGCCCTGGCTGATCCGGCGGCCGTCGACCAGAGTGAACTCGACCCTGGCCAAGGAGAAGAATCCGCCCGTGCCTTCCGGGACCGGGCAGGTGGCGCTGAGGTAACTACGCGCCTGCCCGCCGCGCGAGAACCTGCGGGAAAGCTCGATCTGGAAGTGGGCGAAGCGCACCGACGGCCCCAGCGCGGTGCCGAGATCGGCGACCAGGGCGGTGCCGAAGCGACCGGAGCCGGGTCCGATCCGGAACGGCAGGACGACCACGGCCGGGGGGTCGTTCAGATAGGCGTGCAGGACCACGGCGCGGCTCTTGCCGATCCTGCCGTTGAACGCCCGCATCTCGGCCCGGGCCATGAACGGCTCCTGGTTCGGCAGCGCGACGACGGCCCGCAGGCGCCCGTGTCCGACGAGAGCACCGCGACAGGCGGCTAGCGCTTCCGGCGGCTTGGTGTTGCGGAGCAGCCGCTGCGGGCAGACCGGGAGCCCGCGGGTGTCGAGCACACCCTGCCCCGGGAGTCCAAGCTCGATTCGCCGCACCCGGGGCAGGAGACTGCCGTCAGCGGTCTGCAGGCCGCCCACCAGGTGGATCGCGACGGGGGCGGGGCGCTCGCGCGGGAGTTTCAACGGTGCGAGCCGCCCCTTGAGGCTGACGATCAGGTTGCCGCGCTGACTTCGCTCCGCGCTCGCCACGCCCAATGTCAGGCAGGCGAGTACAACGGCAGCGATCGATACGACGACCGCTCCTCCTGCTGTGCGTCTCACCCGTACCTCGAGAACTTGAAGCTGCACCAGTCGAAGCCGAAGGCGAGGACGACGTTGTTGGCGAGGTTGCCGTTGTGGATGAAGCGCGCGGTCAGCCGCCCCGCCTTGATCGGTTGGCCCTGCCGGTACTGCGCGGTGATCTGCCGCAGGTAGGACTGCTGTCGCTTCAGGTAGGTGAACCACTGCTTCAGGCGATCGGTGTCGGCGGCCGGCCGGGGAACCGCGGAGATCCGCTTCAGCGTCGAGCCGAAGATCGTCAATGCCTCGGCGAACTTCTTCGCGGCTACGGCATACCGTTCGGCGCGAACGTCGGCCCGCGCCCCCTTCATCGCTCGCTGCGTCGCTTCGGCGTCGGGCTTGCAGACGGTCTCCAGGCGTTCGACGTATTCGTCGCGGGTCGGTGCATCGGCGGCAGGCGCGGTCGCGGCTGCGAGAGCTGCCGCGATGAGCAGCAGCAGGGTGATCGCAATAGTTCTAGGCACTGGTCGTCCTCGTCTCTGGTAGCAGCACGTTGCGGCGGGGAAGGATGCGGTCGAGAACCGGCGGCACGTGCCAGACCCGGTCGCCGAGCAGCAGCATCAGCGCCGGCAGCAGGACGATCCGCACCACGGTTGCATCGAGCAGGATCGCCACGGTCAGACCCACCCCCATCTGGCTCACGGTCGCGATCGGCGCGGTCGCGAAGGAGATGAAGACCGCGGCCATGATCGCGGCGGCGCCGGTGATCACGCCGGCGGTCTTCTCGAGGCCGTAGGCGATCGCGGCGCGGTTGTCGCCGTCCACGTCGTAGCGCTCCCGCATCCGCGCGATCAGGAAGACGGCATAGTCGATCGAGAGCCCGAAGGTAACCCCGAAGATCGCCCCCGCCCCGACGGTGTCGATGTAGGGGTGGCCGCCGAGCGGGTAGCCCTCGGGGATCTGGCAGACGAGGGTCATCACCCCGATCGCCGCCGCGACCGAGGCGAGGTTGAGGCAGACCGTCAGCAGCGCCAGCAGCGGCGCCCGCAGGATCACGATTAGGGCCAGCAGCGTGAAGAGGACGAAGGCGCCGATCACCAGCGGCAGCCGCGCTTCGGTCGCTTCGCCGTAGGTGTTGAGAGTGGCGGCCCCGCCGGTAACGCCGGTCTCCAGCCCGCTGGCCGACGCCAGCTGCGCCGCGTCGGCCTCGAGCCGCTCGCCGACGCGGCGCGACCCCTCGGTGTTGAAGGCGTAGGTGGGGACGACGAGCATCCGCGCCGCCTGCCCGCCGCCGTCGATGCTGATCGACTCCCCCGCTTCGGCGCGCTTCTGCGCCGGAGCTCCGTCGAGGGCCGAGAGGACGAAATAGCCGGAATCGAAGAGGCCCGGCGACTGCCGGCGGAGCCCTTCGGCGCCGAGGGCGAGCGGCGTCGCCACCGCGGTGACCCGATCGCCGGCGCTTGCGAGCCTCGTCTGCAGCGGGTAGGCGCGGCGTGAGCCTTCGGCGAGCCCGCTCTGCAGGGTCCCGGCCCCGCCCTGCAGTTCGACCAGCCCGCCGGCGAGCCGTTCGGCGCCGTCGCCGAGACGGTCGAGACCGCTGCTGAGCCCGCCGGTCGCCTCGGCCAGCTTGCCCACACCCGCTTCGAGGCGCTCGCCGCCGGGGACGAGCCGGTTCATGCCGCCGTTGACCCCCTCGGCGACGTCGCGCAGCCGCCGCACTTCGTTGCGGTTGGCAGCGACGGTGCGGGCGAGCACCTGGGCCTGGTTGGCCAGCGGCCGCAGGGAGGGGTCTTCGGACGCGGCGGCTTCGAGCTCACGGGCGAGCTTGCGCGAGCGTGCCTGCTCCCCACCGCGCAGGCGCGGCACCAGCGAGCGCAGGCCGAGGGCGAGGGCGAGGCTGCCGACCGAGACCTCGCGCTGGCCCTTGGCGAGGCGCGCGCTGCCGTCCTCGAGCCGGCCGATCGCCGTGGTCGCTTCTTCCCCCCTGCCGGCGGCACGCTTCAGCTCGGAGGCGATCAGGCCCGCGCCGGCCGCGGCGCGTTCGGAGCCGGCGGCGAGCAGGCCGCTCCCTGCCGCCCCTTCGGAGATGCCGGCGCGGAGCTGCCCGACGGCGGCGGCGGCGCGGCGCAGGCCGGGGCCGAGCTTCTCCAGCTGCCTCGGCGCACCGGCGCCCGCTGCCGAGAGCTTGTCGCCGAGCGAGCGCAGCGGCGCCGTGCGGTGGGCGGTCGGCCCCGGCCCGATCACGGTCCGGACCCCCGGCTGGGTCGCGATCCGGCGTTGCCAGCGGGCGAGCTGCGCGAGGTGCCCCCGGTCGGTGATCGGGCCCCGCTCGGTGGCGGCGACAAGGACGAACGGGGCCTCCCAGCCGGGGCCGACGGCGCGGTCGATGGTTTCGGCGCTCTGACGCGCCGCGTTGGAACTCGGCAGCTCGTCGATGCCGGGGGCGCCGGTGGCGAAGCCGAGCACCGGCAGGGTGAGGAGAACCAGCGGGATGGCGACCAGGCCGGCGGCCAGGGCCGGGTTTCGCAGCGCCCTCCCGGCTGCAGCGGCAACGGTGGGCGGGCCCGACGTCGTGCGCCTCGACCCGATCCGGCCGGCGTTGATCCGCGGCCCCAGCAGCCCGAGCAGCGGCGGCACCGCCAGGGTGGAGATGACGACGCTGATCACGGTCACCACCGCGGTCGCGGTCGCGAGCGAGAGCAGCAGCGAGCCGGGCTGCAGGAAAGCGGAGAAGACGAGGGCGACGATCAGGGTGAGGCCGGCGAAGAGGGTGGTGCGCCCGGCGCTGGCGCGGGTCGCGGCGGCGGCTCGCCAGGGATCGGGGTCGAGCTCCAGCTCCTCGCGGAAGCGGGAGACGATCAGCAGCGAGTAGTCGACTCCCAGCGCCAGCCCCATCATCGTGCAGACGACCAGCGAGAGGGCATCGATCGCCATTGCCTCGCCGAGCAGCGCCAGGACGCCGCGGCCGGCGAAGACGGTGAGAGCGCCGAAGGCGAGCGGGATCGCCGCGGCGACGACCGAGCGGAAGACCAGCAGCAGGACGATGATCAGCAGCGGCGCAGCCAGCAGCTCGGCCCGCTCGGTCGAGCTCAGCGATTCCTCCTGCAGGGCGCGCGAGACGCTGGCGAACCCCGACTGCGTCGCGACCAAGGGCTCCCGGATCCGCGCCTCCAGCTTCCGTTCCAGAGCCAGGACCGTGTCGCGCATCGCCTCGGCCAGTGGTACGTGGAAGTCAACCAATACGAGAGCCCTGTCCGGGGCCGGCCGCAGCGCCGCCACCGAACCCCGGTCCCACGGCGAGAGGATGGTGGCCGTGCGATCACGACGCAGGTCGGCGACCAGTCGCGGGCCCTGTCGGTCGATCGCCCGCGCCGGTCCCTGCAGCAATACGACGAAGGGACTCGAATCACCGAAATGGCTCTGGGACAAGGCTTCACCATTTGCTGCAACCGTTCCCGGGACCTTCAGCGAGAGCGGCTCCAGCTTTTGCTCGACGCGCAGGCCGACGATCCCGAGCGCGATGCCGGCCAGCAGGACGACGAAAAACCCCGTGAGGGGCCGCCGGTGCTTCACCAACCGCAAATCCCTCCCATTGGACGCGCAGTCTACGTCAGGGCAACGGTCTTGGTGGTACAGCAGTGTCCCGAAATGAGGGGCACTCGGTTTTGACCGGAGAGCTGAAGTGGCGGGTTCTGCCGTTCTGAGCTCGGACCCTGGCCAGAGCGCGGCGGGGTTCCGCGCAAAGCCCGCCGCTGTTGACGAACAGACTCCTTTTGCCGCCTCGCAACGTCAGTACGAATTTGCGCAAGGGCAGATCCGGAAGGCCCTCGAAGGTCGCTCGCACCCGCCCCTGCGCGGTGTCCAAGCGCGCGGTCAGGTCGAGGCTGACCTGACCGTCGAGAGAAGCGACCAGATCAGGCAGCCTGCTCTTGCTGGAGCGCAAGTAGACGGGCCCCCGGAGCGGCTCGTCAAGGAGGGGGCTCCACGCCGTGGCTTGGCCGTAGACCGAACCCGCCGGGCAGGCGCCCGCGCTGAAGTCGGCTGCCGCGCAGACCCCCCGGATGTGCTTGACGTCGAGCAACTCGGTCGGGGGCAGCGACAGCATGAAGCGACGAACGTTGGCGTCGCCACCACGGGTAGCCAGCGCAGCGCGCAGCTCAGGGTGGGCACCGCGGTGGACCGAGCCGCCAAGCCGCAAGGAGAACCGCGGCTGGAAGCCGAGGTTCCCGCATCCCGCCGCTTGGAACAGCTCGGAAGGCCGCGCCACACGGCCTCCGCTCGAGGTCAATCGACCGTTGACGCTCAATCGTTCGCAGGAGGTGGGATTGCGGATGAACCCGGGACGGTCGAGCTCGAGGTGGATAACGCGGTAGTCGATCGGAACCCCTTCGATGATCTGGGGAAGTGGATCCAGATCGACCCTTGCCTGGGCGGTGTCGTGATCGAAGTCGATTGCCCCACGAACGGCGACGGTCCCGAGGTCGAAAGGTCCCGCTTTGGCCGGAATCGCGACCACGAGGCTGAAAGGCGCACCCCTGTAGGGCCCAGCCAGGAAGACGCCGGCACCGTCGCCTGCGCCGGAGGAAAGCCAAAGCGGTGCCGCACCGGACCCTACGGCGACATGGGCCGACCCCAGGCGGGAAGTCGCCGGGCACTTCCCCCCGGCGGCCTGGGCGTCCGGACAGAACCTGACCCCGGCGAACTTCGCCGAGAGGCCGCGGGGGAGAACCAACGTAACTTTGGACAGATTCTCTTCCCGGTCCCTGCGTCCGATGTCGATCACAAATGGAGAGGCGGCGCCCGCTCGCCGGTGCACGGTGCCGGCCGTCAGGTGCGGAGCGAACTCCTCGGCAGCGCAACCGTGGTCGATCGTGAAGTCGACAGTTGCGTCAACGGGGGAGGCTCCCGACCAGGGGGCCAATTGGTAGCGATTCGCATACCTGCCACAGGTCGCAGGGTTCCGCAGGGGCGAGCGAGGCCCCTCGCGGAAGTGCAGCTCGAGGTGCGAGATCGGCAGTTGGGGCATCTCCTCCAGGCGGATAGCGAGCTGACCGGTCCCCGAGTCGGGTTCGACCTTCACCGCTTGCGTGACGAGGACCCCCCGCTCCGGGCTCTTGACGACGAGATAGAGAGCCAGGAGGGAGTCGAACGGATTCTCCGCCCCCCGGCGAGAGGTGACCCGGTCATCCGGCCGGGCAACGTAGACCGAGCCCGTGAGCGGGGCCTCGAACAGCGGCGTCTCCACCAGAGCGGTGCCGACCTTCGAAGACTCCGGGCAACCCTCCGCGGTCACCGAGGCAGGCGTCTCGCGTGCCATGTCGTCTGGACCGCAGGAACCCAGGCCCGCCGCCACGGCGGGATTGACGGCGATCCCATCGGCCAGCTGTATCGAGGCCTCACGGACCTCGGACTGCGGGGGGACGCCGGATTTCACGAAGCCCTCGGTGTCGCCGTCGAGACGGAGTTCGAAGCCGCTCGGGCTTTCGGCCACCTCGCTCGTCGGCGCGGCGCTCAGCTCCGGCGAGAAGGCGAGTTCGGCGCAGCCCTCGAGACCGAGGGTCTGCGAAGCACCCGAAACCCAACTGCCTGGCTCCTGCCAGGAGTCGGCTTCGAAGACGCTGGCCAAGGGAACGCCGCAACTGCGCGGCAGGGTGAGAAACGGGGTCTCCCCCGAGAATCCGCGGATGGACAACTTCGTTCCGTAGAACAGAGCAACCTGCGAGGCATTGGTCAGGGCGGCGATGAGGTTGTAGGGCGGTCGGGGATTGATCCCGACTTCGATCGTCACCGGCACGCTCACCGCCGTAAATCCCAGTTCGGCCGCGTTTCCGGGATGCGGCAGGAGGTTGTAGACGGGGTACGGAGTCCCTTCGGTTTCCTCGGCGCTCGTTTCGAGTTCGACCGTCCCCACGGCCGTGCCGGGGGGGCAGGCCTGGGCGAGGAACTCGGCATGCGAGCAGCGGGGAAGCAACGCCGGCGTACCGACCAAGCCGGGCGGCAGCTGAATCCGCAGATCCTTGAGAGCCTGCTCGGGAATCTCTTTCGGTCCGGGGCCCGGCTCCGTGTTCAGAGTCAGCGTCGTGGTCCAGGCGAAGGGATGCGACCCGGCTCGATCGGCGGCTGAGCCGTCTTCCTCGGTGAAGGCGACATCGAGGCTCTTGAAACCGAACGCCGCCTCCGCCTGGGATGGGGTCAGTGCCGCGGCCGCCAGGACGGCAACCGCGCACACCGCGACCATGCCAGTCCACCAACTGGGCGAGGCGAGGAAATCGACGCACCGAAGCCGAGAATTCAGGTCACGAGCGTACCAGGGCACCAAATGCGAAGCGGGGGGCAACTCGTCCCCCCGCTCCATCGTCACACCTCAGCTGAGGTCAACAGCTATCTGGTTACTCGACCCAGAACCCCTGCTGCGCACCTTTGAATCCTCCAACGGATTTGTAGCCGATCAGGCTAGTTCCACCGCTCAGTTTCAGGTCGCTGTGGGAACCCGGGCTCGAGCAGCCATTACCAGTTTCCGTGTACTGGAGACCAGACACTGCCAGGGTCAGATCGAGGCTGCGGGTCGTCCCACTTCCTTTGTTCGCGAACTGCAGCGAGCTCACGCCGCTCTGTTCCGGAATCCGAACTTCGCAGGTGAACCCAGGAATCGTGAAGCTGATCGCCGACCCTGCTTTCGCGCAGCCGACTCCCAGCGACCCAGCTGCGTATGGATATGCGCTGGTCGCGGCATTCAACGTGAAGTAACAGTCGTTGTCATTGACGCCGAATTTGATTCCCCATGCCGCGCAGCTGCTGATCCCGAGTGAGGCATTCATGCTCGCAGCACCCGCGCTGAGCGTGCCGTTTGGGGCAGCCGAGCAATTGAAGATGCCAGAGTTAACGGAGATCGTGGTCGTACCAGATCCACCCACCAACACCGGATAGCTTTCCGCCTGGAAGCCCGGAGCCACCAGCGAGGTCAGTTTGACGCCAACGACGAGGAAATTGTCGGTAAACGAACTGGCGGTGTGTTCGCCGGCAGCGGAGCATCCAGCACCTTCTTCGATGTATTTGACACCGGTGAGGTTCATGAACACTTCGGTGAAGGTCTGACCGTTTTTGTATTCCACTCCGGACAGTCCGGCCTGTGCTGGGATACGTACTTTGCAGGAGAGTCCGGTTGGCGTAATCACGATCGCGTCGCCTGCTTTGGAGCAGGCGACATCAATGCTGCCCGTGTAGGGGTGTTTTTCGTTGAGGCTGTTGAGCGAATAGCTACAGCTGTTGGTCGCCACGGATGCGGTGGTTCCAAAGGCTTTGCAGCCGGAGTAACCCGGCGTCACCGAGATCGTGCTCGAGGCTTTGGAAATGGAGCCCGAGGGCGAGGCTGCTGAACATTTGATCGTTCCGGAGGTGGCTTTCATTTCAATCGTCGGGCTCGTGATCGCTTCGCCCGTAAGCGTTTCCGGATAGCTCGATGCTCGAAACTCCGCTGCCGACGCCGATACGACGCCGAGCAACACGGTGAGCGCAACGGCTAGGATGCCGGCGACTCCCAAGGTTTTGGTGGTGTTCACTTCCTGCCTCCCTTTAGAAGCTCTTCCAAGCTTCAGTATTGTTGTTGGGGGTTCTCGCGCATGTCCTATGGAGCGAGTGCCGCAAGCCTCTCCTACGACCTAACATCCGGCGCGGCCAACCTGGAACATCCAACGGCCAAGATGCTGTGCCTAGTAGGCAACTGCGAGATCCCTGCGGGAGAGGTGAGCTTCCTCCAGCTCGCTCAATTGAAGGGCCATGTCGAGCTCGATTGCGCACTCGTCGAGGGAGCGCCCCATCTGTACCTCCACCCCCCGCAGGCGACTGGTGACGGTGTGCCGCTTGACTGCGAGCGCCGCTGCCGCTGAGGAGATGTTTCCTCCCGCCGCGAAGTAGGCGCGGAGGGTGTCTCGCGCGACCTTTCCACCATCGCGCTCATGAGAGAGTGGCTCGAGGTAGAGCTGATGCAGTGATGCCCGCAGCAGTTCGTCGGTGAATACAGACGAGAGGAGCGCGACGTCGGCATAGCGGACGACGCTGTCGGCACGCCGCAGAGCGACCACCATGGCTGCCCGCGCCTGACGGTGACTCAGCCTCCAGCCTGCCAGTCCTTCCCCCGGCTCGCCCAAGGCGACGGAGATCCCCGATTCCGACTCGACTTCCGGGATCAGGTCTCCGGCAGCATCGAACGGTCTGCGGCCTCCAAGCCAAGCCCAAACGCTCTCCTTTCCCCGGCTTACCAAGAGCAACCGACGATCTAGCGCTTCGGCGAGATGTCGTAGAACCTGGTTCGCCCCCGGCCCACGGGCGACGACGCCAAGGTGGTGGCCCGTGAGGTCGTACCCGAGGTCGGCGGCGTCGAGCAGCTGACCGGCCAGGAGCCTTTCCACCCGTTCGCCCTTCCGCTGCTCCGGGCTCTGCGGCGCCCTCAGCTTGGCGCGGGAATACTCCTCGCTCACCGCGGCCACGACCTGGTCGAACAGTGCCGCCTGGCTCCTGAGAAGACGCTGAAGCTGTGCCCCACGCATGAGCCCAGTCCGTTCGGCCTCCTGGATGACGAAGTCGCCGAGCAGGGTGTAACCGGCAAAGTAGCGACGCAGGACGGTGTCGAGGCTGACCCCGGCGTGGGCCGCCAGGCGGGCCTGGGTCAGGAGGACCGGGGGCATCTCCGGTGTTCGCTCCTCACTCCATTCCAGAGCCGCGAGGCCGTGCTCCAAGGCAGCGGCCACGGCCGCCTCGAGGCCGCGTGAATATTCTGGATCCGCTCGGGCCGCGGGCTCCGAGACCGCAAAGACGCGAGCCCTTGTCGCCTCTTCGATCTCCTCGTGCCGCGCCCGCAGGCGTTCGGCCACCGCGGAACGACCGTCAGCCGCAGGTCCCGGCATGAACCGCCACTACCTACCCGGCCGCAGGGCGGTGTCTCTGGCCAGAGTGGTTTCTATTCCGGCCCTTCCTGTGCTTCACGCAGCGAACCTTTCCGTGCCTTTTCACCCGGTGCTTGCCCTTCGGGCAGGGGGGCCTCTTCGGCGGGTTGCCGGACCGGGGGACGTTGCTGCCCGGGGCCTGGAGAGTCGGCGCCTGGGTCTGGGGCTGGCAGGCTTCGCCGAGGCAGGGCGGAGCCGGAGACGGAGCCGGGGGCAACCCGCCGCCGACGCGGGCGACGTAGATGTCGGTCAAGCCGGGGTCCTGGGCCAGCAGGCTCTCCTTGGTTCCGAAGAAGACGTTGTCGCCGGCGCTGTCGGCGTCGAGGAATTCGGAGTCCTGGGGGCTGGTGCCGGTGGAGATCAGGTAGATGCAGCCGCCGTTTGCGGCGAAGTGGTCGGAGTCGGCTTCCTCGCAGCTACCGGTCCCCGGCAGCTCCCACTCATAGACGTCCGCCCTGCCGTTGGTGTCACGGGGGAGCAGGTCGGCATAGGCGGTGAAGAAGAGGCGGCTGCCGTCCTCGGAGAGGGCGCGAGGGGCATAGAGCTGCGTCTCCCAGACGGGGATCGAGGCGGCGGTCCAGAGACTGCCCTCGTTGGCCTGCGCCGTGATCCTCCGCCCCGCGGGCCTCGCCCCCGCCGGGCTGCAGGAGGCGCAATCGAGGGTGCCGGTGTCGGCGGCGTAGGTGAAGACCTCCGAGTCGGCCTCGCCGGAGTCGAGGTCGCTGTTGTCGAAGCCGGTCAGCGGTGCGGTCGAGATGAAGGCCAGGCGGCGGCCGTCGGGGGTCGCCTGGGCCGCGTGGTAGATCGGCTCCTCGGTCGCAACGGACGGCAATCTGGCGCCGTTCGAGCGTCGCACGTCCTCGCTTGAGAGCGTGGCGATGAAGGTGACGCCGTCTCCGTCGCGCAGGTAGAGGTTGGCTTTACCCGCGGTCCCCTCCCCTCCAATCGCTTCTTCGGAAACGAAGTAGACGAGGGAAAGGTCCTCGCTGGTCGCGACGACGCCGACCACCTTGCCGGCGAGTTTCGTTGCGGTTTCGGTGGCAAGCTCGTAGCGGTAGAGGTTGCGGTCGAGAAGGGTGATCGGGCTGCTCTGGTCCTCGACCGTGAACAGAGCGCTGGAGCCGTCGGGGGCGGCGCCCCAGAAGCGGGACTCGGCGCTGGTGGCTTTGCCGGAGACTTCGACGGTGGTGGAGCCATCGATACGGAGGTAGATGCTGCCCGGAACGACGGGGGTCGAAGACGCAGACCAGTAGACCCGCGAGCCGTCCTCGGAGATTGCATTGTCGACGCTGGCCCTGCGATTGAAGGCGGTCTCGTTCTCGGTGCTCGGCGGCGAGCCCGCGGAACAGTCCCCGGCGGCCGGGGATCCACCCGGCAGGATGCAGACGAGCTTCAGCTGCCCTTCGCTCGCTTCATAGAGTTGATATTTGCCGGCGGTAGCGTCGTCGGTCAACTTGTCGTCGATCCGGAAGAGGACCCTGGAGCCGTCGGCCGAGTGCCCCTGAAAGTCGGGTGCGTACTCGGTCGGGGGAAGATTCGGCGGTTCCACGGTGCTCAGTGCTTCATAAGTTGCGGAAACGCCGCAGTTCGTGCGCCGGTAGAGGTTTGGAAACCCTTCGACTGCCGCCTCCGCCAGCCGAGGTTCGGCGTCGCGCAACTGCCACGACTGACAGAGATCGGGGCTGAAGGCCTTGAATTCGTTGCCGGCCAGGGCGACGGTGTAGAAGCTGGGGCCGCGGGGCTCCCCCAGCGATCGACCTGACCAGCCACCCGGCCCACGGACGCCGAGATACTGGGACGTATAGGGCGCCGCCCCGGAGTCTCCGAAGGCCCGGTAGGAGGAATAGGTCAGCCGCCCGCCGTCGAGCGAGCTCTGGTTGAGCCGGGTTTCGTAACCGGTGACGTCGATCAAGGCGACGATGTCGCCGTTGGCTTTGTCCACTGGACTGACCATCTCGTAGGCGCGGCAGTCCGGGAGAAGAGCCGAGGGGCCGCTGCGGAGGGCACCGTTGGCGCACGGCGGCGCCGGCACTTCGGCAAAGGTCCTGAAGGTGCCTTCCGCCCCGTCTTCGGCGCTTGGTTCCTCGGGCCCTTCCCCATCTGGATCGATTCCGTAGACCGGTCCGCCGCCGCCGCTTTCGGAGACGAAGCGGAAGTGGTACGTGGTGCCCGGCAGCAGGCCGGGCAGGGCGACGTTGCCGCTGGTGACCGCCTTGTCCACCGCCTGCGAGGTGAGCGCTCCAGGCGGAATCGGCAGTTTCTGCGGGCAGCCCCCCGCGGCGCAGCTGCCGGTCCCGTATTCGACGTAGTAGGTGGCGTCCTGCCAGAAATGAGGGTTGATCTCCGATCTAAGCACCGCGCGGTCGACGCCGACCGAGACCGGGTACTGAGAGACGATCGTCGGCACCGCGGGAGGCGGCGGTTCGAATTGGACCGGCGGTGGGCCGAAGGCGCGGATGAAGTTCTCATTCGGCAGGGCGGCACCGGTGCCCAAGGCGTTGGAAACGTAGAGGTCGCCGGCGCTGTTGGTGCCGAGACCCTTCAATTCCAGGCGGAGGCCGTTCGCGCCTTCGCTTCCCGATCGCAACGGCGGAACCGCAAAGCTGGAGACCTGCTCCTTGCTCGGGGAGAACTCCAGCACCCGTTCCGGCCGTTCCAGGGCTGGATCTGCTCCTTCGACCACGAAGAGGTTGCCGGTCGGTCCGGTGGCGACGCTTCTTGGATCGTCGACCACGAGACTGTCGACGACGGTGCCGGATGGGCTCAGCTCGAAGACGTCGTCTTTGCTGGAGATGGTGCCGAAGACGGCGTAGATATTGCCGCTGAGCGGGTCGAGGTCGAGGTATTTAGCCGTCTCGCCGGGCACGGTGATCTCGGTTTTGAAATTGCCGTCAGCTTCGAACTCCATGATTCCTTCGGGGCCAGGGACGAAGATCGTCCCCGCGGGACCGGCCGCAAGGTCGAGGCCGGCGGCGAACTCGCCGGGACCGCTGCCCGCCGCTCCGGCACCGCAATCGTCACCCGACGCGGCGGTGCAGACGTCACCGCCGGTCGTTTTGTCGACCCCGCCGCCGAAGGCGAGGATGAACTCTCCCGATGAGCTGAACTTCTGCACCCGGTTGTTCTGGAATTCCCGAACGTAGACGTTGCCGCTCGGGTCGACCGCCACAGCCTGCGGGTCGGCGAGCTGGCCGGCCCCACTGCCGGAGAGGCCTTGGCGACAGCTCGCCGAGCAGACCTGCAGCTCGTTTTTACCGTCGATCACGCCCCATCCCCAAGCTCTAACGAATTCGCCGAAGGCCGTGAACTCGTCGATCCGGCGGTTGCCGAGGTCAGCGGCGTAGACGCGCCCGGTGGCTGGGCTGGTATCGAGCCCGAGCGGTAAACGGACCTGGCCCGCGGCGGAGCCGGTGCTGCCGAAACGGCCGAGTTCTTCGGAATCGTCGACCGCCCCAGCAGGCGCCGCCATGGCCCCTCCCAGCACGGCAAAGATCAGCAGAGCCGGGAACGCCCGCGAAAGAGCCCGCCGACGCCGGAGGCAGACGTCACGGGCCGTCAACGTCCGCCCCGCGGTCCCCTCCGCCTGCAGTCGGCCCTCAGCGCCGGCCTGGCGTTGTAGCGCAGGCCGTTGTGGGCGAGGAAGGAGGCGATGGCGCGGTTCCTGCGGCGGCAGATGTCGGTGCTGTTTTCCAGCAGGCCCTTCCGGCCGCCCTGCATCGAGAGGGTGAAGCTCTCGACCGGGACGTCGGGGGCGGCGGCGAAGGTGGTGCGGATGCCGCCCCGGACCGAATCGATGCGACCGACCAGGTCAAAGTCGATCTGGCCGTCGAGGGCGGCGACGAGGTCGGGCAGGGGGTTGTCGGAGGAGCGCAGGTAGACGGGCCCCTGCAGCGGCTCGTCGAGGAGCGGGGAGACCGCCTTGGCCTTGCCGTAGATCGAGCCCTTGGGGCAGGCGTCGGCGGCGAACTGCACGCGGGTGCAGATCGTGCGGATGTGGGACTGGTCGAGGAACTCCGAATGCGGCAGGGCGACCTGGACGCGGGCGGTGTTGGCAAAGGCGCCCTGGGGGAAGGAGGCGGTCGCCCTCAGGGCCGGGTTGTCGCTGCGCTTGGAGCCGCCCTTCAGCCGCAGGGTGAGCTTGGGCTTGTATTCGAGGCGGGCGCAGTCGGCGGCCTGGAAGTACTGGCTCAGGGCGGTGGCCGCGCCTAGGGCCGCGGTCGCCGTGGCCTCGATCGACTTCGGTTCGCAGCCGGTCGGGTTGCGCATGAAGCCCGGGCGGTCGAGGTCGAGGGCGACCGAGCGCACGACCAGCGGCAGGCCGTGGAGGATCTGGGGGATCGGATCAGAGACGGCGGTGATGCGGGCCGTCTCGGAGTCCACCCGCAGGGCGGTGCGCACCGCGACCACGCCGAGGTCGAAGGGGCCGGCGATCGCCGGGGTGACGATCACCATCGAGAGCGGAGCCCCGTTGTAGGGGCCGGCGAGGTAGGCCTTGCCCTGCACGTGGTAGGGCTGGGACCCGGCGCCGGCGCCGACGGTGACGGTGCCGAGTTCAGAGGCAAGCGGGCAGGAGGGCTGGGAGAGCTCGAGGGCTCCCTGACCCTCGCCCGAGCGCGACTGAGCCTGGGCGATCTGGGCCTCCGAGCAGTAGGGGATACCGGCCAGGCGGCCGGTGAGGCCGTCGGGCAGCGTGGCCGAGATCGAGGCGAGGTGCCGGGTGCCGTCCGCGCGGCTCACCCGGAACAGGAACGGGGAGTCGGCGCCGGCGGTGGGGTCCACGGTGCCGGCCGAAAAGGAGACCCCGCCCGGCAGCTGGGAGAGATCCCCGGCGCAGGGGCCGCCGCCGGCCCCGGAGCCGATCGTGAAGCTCGCCGATTCGTGCCGCGGGGTGCTCGGTGCCGAGTAGGGGTAGAGCTCTGCCGTGGTCGTGTAGGTGCCGCAGGTCGCCGGCGTTATCAGCGGCGCCCGCTGGCCCTCGCGAAAGTGCAGGTGAAAGTGGCTGAACGGCAGCTGCGGCAGGTCGTCGAAGGTGGTGGTGAGCTGGCCGCTGGCCTGGTCGGGGTCGACCTTGCCGGCCGCCCGCACCAGGATCCCCAGCTCGGGATCCTTGATCACCATGTAGATGGTGAGCAGGTTGCCGAAGGGGTTATCTCCCTGCTTGGCGACGTAGATCGAGCCGCGCAAGATCTTGTCCTCGAGCAGCGGGGTTTCGACTTCGACGGCGCCGACCTTGGCGGACTCCGGGCAGCCGCTGCCGGGATCGGAGTTGACGGTCTCCGACCGGTACTCGGCCAGGGTGCAGGCCCCAAGGCCAGAGGCAACCGAGGGGTTGGTGGTGATCCCCTCGGGCAGGGTGACCACGGCTTTCTTGATGTCGGAATCGGCGGTGCCTTCGGGTTCGCTCAGGCCCTGGTCGTCGATGTCGAGGTCGAAATCGAGGCCGGAAGGGCTTTCCGCCGCGAGGGTGGTTGGCTTGGCTTTGATCGTCGGGGCGAACTCCAGCTGCTCGCACTCGCTCAGGTCAAGGCTGGTTTCCGAGCTGCCGGTGACCGGCGCGGCGTCGGGGTGCTGCCAAGAGAGGGCTGAGTAGCTGGAGAAAAGCGGCGGCGCGCAGGCGCGCGGCAGGGTCAGGAAGGGCTTTTCAGGGACGCCGGGCCCGACCGGGCAGGAGCCACCGAAAAAGAGGCATTTGCCACGTTCGCCGTCATGGACGGGACTCGCCGGATTGCCCCAAACCCTCACCGTAGCGCCGAAGAACTCCACCACCTGCGGGGTGTTGATCGTCGCTACCGAGACGTTGTAGGGGGCATCCTTCCTGACACCGATATCGATCGTCACCGGCTCCTGGGTCACCACGAAGCCGAGTGCTGCCGCTGCTCCGGGTGGAGGCTCGAGGTTGAAGACCGGGGCGAAACCGCCGCTGCCAGGGTTGATGATCTCCAGGTCTGCCTCGCCCACTGCGGTGTTGTCAGGACAGCTCGGGAACCCACCCGAATCGAAGGTGAGGAACTGAGCTCGGGGGCAGGTCGGCACCGCGGTGGGGTTGCCGGCGAAACCGACCGGCAGCTCGAATTCAAGGTTCTTGACTTCCTCATCAAGAACGAATTCGCCCGGTTTCTCTTCGTGATTGTTGACATGGAAGGTGGTCTTCATCGCGAAGGGGTGGGAGCCGGCCTTGCCTGCCGGGGTGCCGTCTTCGTTTTCGAAGCCGACGTCGAAGCCATGCAGGCCGAAGGCGGCCTGGGCCGGCACTACACCCATAACACCCAGGGCAGTGACAGCGAGGCAGACCCCCATAAATTTCACCGAACGCTTCACCGTGCCGCCCTCCCGCCCTTGCCGGGCTTCCTTTGCTTGTTGTCCCTGCCTTTGCCCTTCTTGTTCTTCACGCACTTGCCCTTGCCGCCCTTGCCAGCCCGGTGCTTGCCCTTCGGGCACCTGGGCTTGTGCGGCGGGTTGCCGGCGCGGGGGGCGTTGCTGCCCGGCGCCTGGAAGGCTGGCACCGGGGCCTGGTCCTGGCAGACTTCCCCGACGCAGGGCAGAGGCAGAGGCGGCGGCGGCTGGAAGCCGCCGCCCTCGCGAACGTCATAGACGTCGATCAGGCCCGGGTCCTGGGGCAGGAGGCTCTGCTTGGTGGAGATGAAGACATCTTGGGCGTCGGCGCTGATGTCGACCAGCTCTGAGTCCTGGGGGCTCTGGCCGGTGGAGATCAGGTAGAGGCAGCCGCCGTTGGTGGAGAAGTAGTCGGCATCGGCTTCATCGCAGCTGCCGGCGCCGGGGCGCTCCCACTCATAGACGTCGGCTGCCCCGTTGGCGTCGCTGGGCAGCAGGTCGGCGTAGGCGGTGAAGAAGAGGCGGCTTCCGTCGGCCGAGATCGCGCGGGGGGTGTAGAGCTGGTTGTGGCCGAGCGGCAGCGAGGCGGCGGTCCAGAGGAAGCCGGAGTTGCCTGGGGCCTGGATGTTGCGGCCACTGGGGCGGACCGCGACAGGGTTGCAGGAGGCGCAATCCAGGGTGTCGGTATCGGCGGCATAGGTGAAGACCTCCGAGTCGGGTTTACCCGAGACCGCGTCGGTGTTGTCGAAGCCGGTCAGGGGGCGGTTGGAGATGAAGGCCAGGTGGTTGCCGTCGGGAGTGGCCTGGGCGGCGTGGAAGACCGGTTCCGGGGTGGCGTTGGAGGGGAAGGCACGGAACCGCGCGTCTTCCTCCGAGAGCGTCGCGATGAAGGCGGTGGTGCCTTCGTGGCTCAGGTAGAGGTTGGCCGCGCCCGCCGTGCCCTCGCCGCCGATCGCTTCTTCGGAGATGAAGTAGACGCGGGAGAGGTCCTCGCTGGTCGCGGCGATGCCGACTACCTTGCCGGCGAGTTTGGTCGTCGTTTCGCCGGCCAGGTCATAGCGGTAGAGGTTGTGGTTCAGCACCGTGATCGGTTTGCTCTGGTCCTCGACCGTGAACAAGGCCTCCGAGCCCTCGGGGTCGGCGGCCCAGAAGCGGGCCTCGGCGCTGGTCGCCTTGCCCGAGACCGGGACCGTGGTGGTGCCGTCGAGACGGAGGTAGATCGTGCCCGGGCTTTCGCCGCTCGTCGTCGACCAGTAGATCCGCGAGCCGTCCTCGGAGATCGCGTTGGCGACCGCCGCCGCGCGTTCGGGGAACGCGCCCGCGGTACCGGCCGAGCAGTCGCCAGGGTAGGGCGTCCCGTCGGGCAGGATGCAGACCAGTCGCAGCTCGCCGCCGCGCGCTTCATAGACCTGGTATTTGCCCGCGGTGGCGTCCTCGCTCAGCTTGTCGTTGACCCTGAAGATCGCGGTCGAGCCGTCGCCGGAGACCCCCTGCAGGTCGGGCTGGAAAGCATCGGGTGAGAGGGTTGGCTCGACCGTGCTCAGCGCCTCATAGGAGCCGCCGCAGTTGTCGCGGCGGTAAAAGCCCGGATAGCCCGGCACCGCTCCAGGGGCCAGCTGCGGTTCGGCTTCGCGCCGCAGCCAGGCCTGGCAGAGGTCGGGGCTGAAGGCTTTGAATTCGTTCTCGGTCGCCGCGGGAGCGACGTAGAAGCTGGGGCCGCGCGGCTCCTGCAGGGTCTCGGTCGCCCAACCGCCGGGAGTGCGCGAGGCGATGTATTGAGAGATGTAGGGGGACCCTTTGGAGCCGGCGAAGGCGCGGTAGGAGGAGTAGGTCAGCCGCTCGCCGTCGAGGGAGGACTGCTCCAGTCGGGTTTCGAAGCCGGTGATGTCGACCGGCGCGAAGATGTCGCCGTCTGCTTTGTCGGGCGGGCTGACCATCTCGTAGGCGCGGCAGTCGGGCAAAAAGGCCATGCCGGTGCGGAAGGCGTCGTTGGCGCAGGGCTCCGGGGCCGCCGCAACAGGGAAGGTCGTGAAGGTGCCTTCCAGGCCTTCCTCGAAGCTCGCTTCTTCGGGACCTGAGCCGTCGGGGTCGACGCCGTAGACGGGGCCGCCGCCGCCGCTTTGGGCGACGAAGCGGTAGTGGTAGGTGCTCTGCGGCGCCAGGCCGGGGAGGTGGACCGGCGCGACGGAGACGGGTTGTTTGGTCGGGCGGCCGATCTCGTTGCCCGGCGGCAGCGGCAGGGTCGAGTCGCATTCGCCCGCCGCGCAGCTGCCGGTTCCGTATTCGACGTAGTAGCTGGAGTCGGCCCAGTAGCGGGGGTTGATCTGGGCCCCCAGCTCGGCGCTGTCGGTGTCGATATGCGAGGCGAACTGGGCGGAGATCGTCGGCGGGACTTTCGGCGGGTCCCCGTATTCGAACGGGGGTGGGCCGAAGAAGGAGATATCGCTGACGCCGACGTCAGCACGTCCGACGTAGAGGTCGCCAACGCTGTTGGTGCCGAGCGCTTTAAGTAATACGAGATCCGTTTCTCCTACTTGCCCATCACTCCGTTCCAATTCACCGACCTGCGCGCCAGTTGCATCAAACTGGACAATGCGTTGCGGCGTGTTGTCCTGTTGTCCTTTTGCCTCGATCACGAACACGGTGCCATCGGGACCCACTGCGATGTCTCGTGGCCTCGCCACTTTCAGTTCGCCCAGCAGCGCCCCCGTCTCATCCAGTCGGTAGACGTTCTCTTTGTTCCGGAGCACCGCGTAGATGTCGCCGGAGCTCTGGTCGACGGCAAGGCATTCAACCGCGTTGCCGGCGAAGACACCGCCGTTGATCTCGCCGAGGTAGTTGCCTTCGGAGTCAAAGCGCTGGATGCGTTCCTCGCCGCCGACAAGGATGCTGCCGCTCGCGTCGTGGGAGATGTAGGTTCCCGCGAACGCGAGCGAGAAGAAGCCCGGGTCGCTGCCTTTGACCCCCGCCCCGCACTCGTCGTCCGAGGCCGCAGTGCAAACGTTGGCGTTGGTGGTCTTGTTGACTTCCCCGCCGAACATCAGCAGGAACTCGCCGGTGGGGGAGAACTTTTGCACGCGGGCGTTGCCGTATTCGAAGACGAACACGTTGTGCTGACCGTCGACGGTGATGCCGCTCGGGACGTTGAGCTGGCCCGGCCCGCTTCCGTAGGTCCCCGGCCCGCAGCCGGCGGTACAGGTCTCCAGCGCATCCGCGCCGCTCGCCACCCCCCACCCCCAGGCCCGGCGGAACTCGCCCCAGGCATCGAAGACGCTGATCCGTTCATTGTTGCTGTCGACGACGAACACCTCGCCGCTCTCCTCGTCGGTCGCCACTCCCCAGGGCGCACCAAGCTGACCCGACCCGCTGCCGGGGGTCCCGAAGCGTCCCAGTTCTTCCTCCTGGGTCACCACCGCGCCGGCCAGTGGCGAAGCGACGGCGCAGGCCATCAGAGACAGGAACGTGGCTAGTGCCAACCTGGCTGACCTACCGAATACGTGCATCCGTCCCATCCCTGGCCTTCCCATAGTCATATTGCGTCGATTGATGCTCTTCGAGTGACGGCGGTGCCCGGAGCAGACAGTTCGAGCACCGCCGCCCAGTCAGATGTTCCTTACTCCTCAGGTGCCGTTACTGCCCAGCTTCCGGCCAGAGCACATTGCGAGGAACAACTTCCGTAGAGGATCGTTCCGCTCGGCGAAGCCCCCGGAACCATCGCGAATTCCCCAAAGCCTTCGAATTCATAGGTAAACGCGTTTTCGATGGCGCCGACTCCTTCACCGTCCGCCATGACGTAGACGCAGAGTTTTCCGGGATCGGCCAGCGGAGTGGTCGGTTCATACCCTTCCGTGAAGGTCCCCCCTCCACGCCCAGGGCAGCCCGGTTCGCTTTCATCTTTCGGGCCTACGATGACCACATCTGGTGCCGTGGCGAGCGGAATCGTGAATGAAACCGGGAAGGACTGACTCCCAGCGGGGCTCCCTGGCCCCGTGCCCCAAACTCCGGTCTCGGTTTTCCCGGGTGGAAGGGTTTCGGTGAATCCGGTTTTTCCTTCTTTTCCTTCTGGGCCGGCTTTGCCTTCTTTGCCTTCTGGGCCGGCTTTGCCTTCGGGTCCGGCTTTGCCTTCTTTGCCTTCCGGACCGGTGTCGCCCTTCGGCCCGGCGGGGCCGGCTGCGCCCTGCGGGCCGGCTGGGCCCTGCGGCCCCGCGGGTCCGGTCTTGCCCGTCTTGCCGCGCGGGCCGCGCGGGCCCGGCTTGCCCTTGCTGGCAGAAGCGGTTGCCTTGCCATCGCTCGAACTGCCGCTGCTGGCGGCCATCGCGCCACCGGCAAGTGCGGCGACGAGGGCGATGACTGCGACGACGAGGCCGGCGGTGCCGATCTGGTCCCGTAGGCGAGTAAGCATTCGGTCTCCTCCTTGGTGCTGCCCCATGGCCGTTGCCTTTCGCCCAATCCGTTGCGGATTTCCCTGGCCGAAAACCGGTGGCCCTTTTTCTCTCTCCGTTCCCTGCGGCGAACCTGCCTCACGGAACAGGAGAAATAAGAACAAAGACGGACCGGTTTGTCAAGCGCTGGTGTAACCAGCTACCCAGCGGTTACACTGAAAGGTGCAACATTCCCCTTGGATAAGCCAAAAAAGGAGTACGTGAATGTTCTTATTCGACAGCATGTCTAGTCTGCTACGTACCACTTAAGTAATCTCGCGCGGTCATGAAGAGCGGCATGCGGGTACCGGGATATCTTCCCCCCACGATGGTGAGAACTCCGTGGGGCGACGCAGCTTCCCTGCGGGAGCGGAAGCTGCGGCCGGGCCGGGGCACGCCCCGCGAGAAGGCCGAGAAGAACCAGCGCGAACGGCTCTTCGCGGCGATGGTGGCAACCGTGGCGGAGAAGGGCTACGAGGCGACCACGGTCGCGGACCTGGTCAAGCTCTCGGGAGTCTCGCGAAGCGCCTTCTACCGCCACTTCGACGACAAGGAGGTCTGCTTCCTCACCGCGATCGAAGTGATGGTCGAGCCGACCTTCGAGAAACTCGCCGGCGACCGGAGCACCGCGCCGGGGATCGACCGGATGCGGGCGGCGTTCGAGACCCTGATCGAGACGATCGTCAGCCAGCCGGCGGCGGCCAAGATGTGCATCGTCGAGGTCTACGCCGCCGGAGAGGCGGGGGCGGAGCTGGTGGACCGGATGATGGACCGCTCGACCGAGGTCCTGGCGGGTTTGTACGCGCAGGTGCCGGAGCGCAAGGGCATGCCGATCGAGCTGGTGCGCGCGATCGCCGGCGGCATCCAGAAGACGATCCACAAGCGCCTCTATCGCGGTCAGGTGGAGGAGCTGCCCGCGCTCACCTCGCAGCTCTGGGAGTGGGTCTTCTGCTACCCAGTCCCCCCCGGTCCGCTGCGGGCGACCCGCCGCCGCACGGTCAAGGCGGTCCCGTTCGACGAGCGCCAGGCGCAGTCGAGCCCCCCCGAGCGGCTGCTGCGGGCGCTGGCCGCGGTCGTCGCCGAGAAGGGCTACCCCGACACCACCGTGGCTGAGATCGTCGAGCGCGCCTCGACCTCGCAGCGGACCTTCTACGAACACTTCAAGAACAAGGAGGACGCGATCGTCGCCGCCCTCGACAGCGGCTCCGCCCACATGCTCGCCGCCGCCCTGCCGGCCTTTCGCCGCGCACCCGACTGGCCGCACGCGGTCCACGACACGCAGGAGGCGATGTTTCGCTGGGGCGCAGAAGAGCCCGAGTATGCCCGCCTCGGCGGGGTCGAGATGTACGCGGCGGGCAAGCGCGCCCTCGACCAGCGCGAGCTCGTCACCGAAGGGTTCGAGGGCCTGCTGGCCCCCGGCTACGAGCTGAAACCGAAGACCCCCCCGATCGCCGCCGAGGCCATCGGCGGCGCCCTCTACTCGCTCCTCTACGACCACGTCAACAAGAAAGGCCCGGAGACGCTGCCGGACCTGGTGCCAACCTTGGTCTACGTCACCCTGGCGCCGTTCCTCGAGGCGGGGGAGGCCTACGAGGTGGCGGTCGGATAGAGACGCTCGACCGCGCGGTCCCAGTGGCCGCCAGCCCAGTCTGCGAGGCGGTCGACCCGGGCGCGCAGGGGCGGCGTCCAGAGCAGCAGCGCCGCGGCCGCGCCGAGGGCTGCGCCGCCGATCACGTCGCTCGGGTAGTGAACGCCAAGACCGACGCGGCCGACCGCCAGCACCGTCGCGAAGCCGAGCGCGACCCACCCCCAGGCGCGCTTGCGCAGGAGGATCGCCACCGCGATCGCAAAGGCCGCGGTGGCGTGGTCGCTGGGGAAGCCTGGGTCGGCGGCATGGGCGGTGAAGAGGTGGACCTGGTGGGGTTCGGCGACGAATGGCCGCGCCCGGTCAACCAGTTCGGAGATCAGCTTCGCGGCAAGCAGCCCGAGGCCGGCGCTCACCACCGCGGCCACAGCCGTCCGGCGCCAGGCGACGAGCCGCTCGCCGCCGGCGGCGAGGAAGACGATCACCAGGGTCGCGACGAACAGCGCCTCGGAGGCGTTGACGTAGAAGAGCAACGGGTCCTCAATCGCGTCATGGCGAAAGAGAAAGTCGTTGACGGCGTGCAGCAGGGACGAGTCCACCGCCAGCACGCTGTCACAACTCCTTTACGCCCAGTTAAAGGAGCCCGAACCCATCAGAAGATCTGCAAACCCGCGAGGGTGACGAACCCGGTGACCATGATTCCCGTCATGGTCACGAACCCCTGGAACATCATCCGCCGTAGGTCGCGGATATCCGCGTCAACTCGCTGAAAACCCTCACTGACCCGCTGGTTCAAATCGTCGAGCCGCTCGTCGGTCCATGCTTCTCTCGCCATCGCCTCCATGATGGCAAGTGTAACTCATTGTCTGTATCAAAACAGTCGCAAAAGTCAATTCGAGGTTAAGCCGGCGGTGAGTCGATCGCGAAGAGCCGCCACTCGCCGGGCGCGCCCTTCAGCGTCCGCGCGCCGCGGTCGGCGAACTCGAGACCGGAGCCGACGACCAGCTCGCGCACGGTGCTGGAGACGAGGACCTCGCCAGGGTCGGCAAGGGCGCCGATCCGGGCGCCGATGTTGACCGCCATGCCGCCGACGTCCTCGCCGATCAGCTCGACCTCGCCGGTGTGGATGCCGGCGCGCACCTCGATCCCCAAGCCGGCCACCTCCTTCTGGACGGCGGTCGCGCAGCGGATCGCTCGCGCCGGCCCGTCGAAGGTGGCGAGGAAGCCGTCGCCCATCGTCTTCACCTCGCGGCCGCGGTGCAGCGCCAGCTGGTGGCGGACGACGGCGTCGTGGCGCTCGAGCAGCTGCCGCCAGCCGCGGTCGCCGAGCGCCGCCGCCCGCTCGGTCGAGCCGACGATGTCGGTGAAGAGGATCGTCGCCAGCGCCCGTTCGGATTCGGCCGCGCCGCGGCTGCCGACGAGGAACTCCTCGACCTCGTCGAGCAGCGCGTCGAGGTCGCCGGCGAAGGGCAGGTGGTCGATCCCCGGCAGCTCGACCAGGCGGGCGCCGGGGATGCTCTCGGCGAGGTAGCGCCCCTGGGCGGCCGCGATCATGCGGTCGCCCTCGCGGTGGAGGACGAGGGTGGGGACGTCGATCGCCGGCAGGATCGCGCGCACGTCCATCTCCCGGTAGAGGTCCATCAGGGCGATCGCCCCGGCCGGGCTCGTCCCCTGGCGCAGCAGCCGCGCCCACCAGCGTTCGAACTCGCGGTCGCCGATCCGGCTCGGCGCCCAGACGTCGAGGGCGACCGGCTTGCCCCAGTCGCGGCGCACCACCGATCCCCACCGGTCGAGCGCCTCGTCGCTGATCCCGTGCGGGAAGCCCTCGGTCTCGACCATCCGCGCGAAGGTCCCGAAGAGGATCAGCGCCGAGACCTCGCCCGGGTAGGTGGCCGCGTAGAGCGCCGACATCGGCCCGCCCTCGGAGATGCCGAGCACGGCGGGGCGCTCGAAGCCGGCCGCTTCCACCACCGCCCGCAGGTCGTCCATCGACTCCTCCAGGGTCGGCGGCCGGCCCGGCCGGTCGGAGAGCCCCTGGCCGCGCTTGTCGAAGACCAGCAGGCGTGAGAAGGCGGCAAGGCGGCGGAGGAAGCGCGCGGTCGAAGGGTCCTCGGCAAGCAGCTCGACGTGGGAGACGAAGCCGGGAACGAGGACCAGGTCCAGCGGCCCGTCGCCGTGCACCTGGTAGGCGATGCTGACGCCGCCCGAGTCGGCGTAGAACGTCTCGGCTTCCATCCAGGCCATAGGCTCCCCGATCCCGTGACCCTCCGCAACTTTCGCTACGTCGCCCTCACCGAGGCGACGACCTTCCTCGCCCTGCTGGTCGCCTCCGTGGTCAAAAACACTGGCGGCAGCGAGATCGGGGTGCAGATCCTCGGCCCGATCCACGGCCTGCTGTTCATCGCCTATGTGGTGCTCGCGCTGCGGCTGCGCGGGCCGGAGGGCTGGACCGCGAAGCAGACCGCCGGGATCCTGATCGGCGCGGTGCTGCCCTTCGGCGGCTACGTCGTCGACTGGTGGCTGCTGCGGCGGGAACGCCTCAGCCGCTGAGTCATCTAGGCGGCGTTCGGCAGCTTGCGAGGGCGCCGTCGCAGCTCGATGACCTCCGCCTGCTCGGCGTAGACCGGCTCGAACTCGCTGACGGAGAGCGCAACGTAGCTGTAGCCGCAGGGGCAGGCCTCGCGCTCGACGTCGTCGAGCTCCGCGACGACGACCTCGGACTCCTCGCTGCAACCTGAGCACACCACACGTATCTGCCACATGACTCGATGGTGCCGAGCCGTTCGGACGGGATCGCGCGCCTGCAAGCGACCTTTCATCCGGCGCCTGATCAGGCGTGGCGACGAGTGGCCAGGGCCGGATTCGAACCGGCGACACCACGATTTTCAGTCGTGTGCTCTACCAACTGAGCTACCTGGCCGGGCAGCGCGGAACCGCTTGCGCAGCGGGAAGGCTAGCGGTCATCGTCCTTGGCCGCCCGGTCCTCGCGCATCCGTCGCGCGGCGCCCCGGCCCACCCGCTCGCGCTCGCGGGAGGCCGCCTGGCGGTCCTCGACCCAGGCCTTCTCCCGCTGCAGCTTGTGCCAGGCGTACAGGCGCTCCGGCTCGGCCTCCTCGCGGACGGCGCACCCCGGCTCGGAGTCGTGCCGGCAGTCGGCGAAGCGGCAGCGGGAGGCCATCTCCTCGATCTCGGCGAATGCCTCCTCGCCGCCGCTCCACAGGGCGATCTTGCGCAGGCCGGGCATGTCGATCAGCAGGGCGCCGCCGGGCAGCGGAACCATCTCCCGGGTGACGGTGGCGTGGCGGCCGCTGCCGTCCTTCGCCTTGACCGGAAGGGTGGCCTGACGCTCGCTGCCGAGCAGGGCATTGACCAACGTCGACTTGCCGGCGCCCGAGGGGCCGAGCAGGGCAGCCGTGCTGCCGGTCTCCAGGACCTGGTCGAGCAGGCCGAGGCCGTCGCCGCTGGTCGCGCTGATCGCCAGCGCTTCGGAGAAGCCGAGCCGCCGGGCCAGGCTCGCCGCGGTCAGGTGCGCCTCGGGGTCGAGGTCTGCCTTGGTGAGCAGCAGCACGGCGGGCACGCCGCCCGCCGCCGCGAGCGCCGCCAGCCGCTCGATCCGCAGGCTGCTCGGGTCCGGCAGCGGCTCCGCGATCAGCGCCACCTCGACGTTCGCCGCCAGCACCTGCGAGCCGGTGGCGCTGTCCGGCACCCGCCGCACGAGCACGCCGCGCCGCTCGAGCACGTGGGCGATCGCGCCGAAGCGGTCGATGCCGACCCAGTCGCCGGTGACCGGAGCTTCACCCCGCAACCGTCCCCGCGCCGGGACGAGCCGCGCCGTGCTGTCGGGCGAGGCGACCAGCCAGAGGCCGCGGTGCTGGGCCAGCACGCGGGCCGGGGTCAGGTCATCTTCTTCGGCGGCCGCGAGCTCGGCGGCCAGATCTTCGCGCCGGCCCAGGCCAGCGGTATCCAACTTCATGAAAGCTCCTCCACGTTCATCACTGCCGGAAGCTAGCGTCCCGCGCGATGAAGACCAGCGGAGCGCTGCTCGGGGGCGCCACCCTCATCGCGGCGCTCTTCTTCCTCTCCGGCGGCAATGGGGCCGACCCCCGGACCCCTCCCGGCCTGCCCGGGAAGCCGCCGCCGTTCCTCGGCGTCGCCGTGCTCGGCGACGGCGGCCTGACCGCCGCGGTCGACGCCTACGGGAGCGTGGTCGACCTGCGACCGGACCCGGCGGGGCCGGCGTTGATCGAGAACCCGTCCGAGCGGCAGGCGGCGGGGACGGTCGAGGAGGACACCGGGATCCAGGTCTGGGTCCGGGTCGGCGGCGAGGAGCTGCCGATGTGGCGTGCGGACGAAGTGCGGCAGCGCTATTTGCCAGGGACGAACGTGCTGCGGACGGTGGCACGGTTCGGGCGGGACGAAATGCGGATCGAACAGGCGGCGCAGGGGGAGACGCTGGCGATGAGGATCGCCGGCGGGCCCCAGCCGAGCTTGCGAGTCAATGCTGGTCTCGGCTGCGAGCAGCATCGCCACGGCGGAGTCCTCACGGGGGCCTGCACGTTGGGGTCCTGGGCGCCGGGGACCGCATCGTTCGTCGACCTGGTCGGCACCGCGGACCGCCGCTGGCTGCGACGCGCACGCCCGCTCGGCGGCGGCGCTCCGGCATGGGCGACGAAGATGTACGAGCGCTCGCTGCTCGTCCTCCATGCCCTGACCGATCGCGAGACCGGCGCCGTCGCAGCCGGCGCCCGGGACGGCTGGGCCTACGTCTGGCCGCGCGACGCCTCGGCAGCGGTGATCGCTTACGCCAAGGCGGGTTACCGGCCGGAGGCGGAGCTCTCCACGCAATTCCTCCTCGGCCTCGGCCTCGAGCAGTCCGCCCGCTTCCACGGCGACGGCAGGCCCGTGTCCGGCCGCCCCGCCCAGGGCGACGCGATCGGCTGGGTCGCTGCCGCCTCCCAGGCCGCCGGGATCATCGGCAGCGCCCGGCACGCAGGCCGGATCCTCGCCGGCGGCGGTCCCGTCCCCTGGCATGACCGGGCCGACTACTGGGAGGGAGAGCCCGGCGACTACCTCGGCAACGCCCTCGCCGCGCGCTCCGACGTGTCTGAGTTTTCCCGTCATATATGGGGGGAAAGCTCAGACACCCCCTCCCGAAAGGGGCTGGCGCGGGCGGACGAGCCCGATTCCGGTCTCGATTCAGCCGCCGCCTGGGCGGTTCGGCCCTTCCCCCGGCCCCGGCTCTATCCCGCCGCCCGCGCCACGCTCAATCGTCTCGTGTTCGAGGGGACGCCCTACGGCATCACCCCGGGTGAAGGCTGGCCGGGAGGCGACGATCCCTGGTCCGCTCCCACGGCCTGGACCGCGTGGTCGCTAGCCGCGCTCGGCGAGCGGCGCGAGGCGTTGAAGCTGATGGGGGCTCTGCGGCGCTCCGCGACCCCGGCCGGAGCTCTACCCGAGCGCGTCGACGCCGAGACCGGCATCCCCCGCTCGACCACCCCGCTCGCCTGGTCGCACGCCTTCGCGATCCTCGCCCTGCGCGAACTCTGGCCCTCGCGCTGAGTCGTGGTTCCTTTGTCCTGCCATGGCGGACAAAGGAACCACGCGATCGGCTGGCGCTACAACTCCCCCCGCATCAAGCCCATCAGCTCCAGCGCACCGGCCTTGTGCAGCGGTTCGTTCAGGTTGCCGCACTTGGGGCTCTGCACGCAGGAGGGACAACCGGCCTCGCAGGGGCACTCGGCGATCAGCCGCTCGGCGTCGCCGAGCAGGCGCTCGAACTCCTCGTAGCCGCGCCTGGTGATCCCGACCCCGCCGGGATGGCCGTCGTAGATGAAGATCGTCGAGCGGCCGGTCTGGAAGTGAACGTTGGTCGAGAGGCCGCCGATGTCCCAGCGGTCGCACATCGCGATCAGCGGCAGGACCGCGATCTGGCTGTGCTCGGTCGCGTGCAGGGAGCCGAGCAGAGCCTCGCTCGGCAGCGCCCGGGCGAGGCCGTCGGGCAGCACGTACCAGAGCGCCTGGGTGACGAAGTTCTGCTCGGGCAGCTCGAGGGCGACGATGTCGATCGGTTCCTGGTCGGAGACCGAGACGCGCTGGAAGGCGATCACCTGCTCGGACACCGAGACCTCGCCGAAGTTGAGCTGCACGCCGGCGACCTCGCGCTGCTCGTGGAGGCGCTCGATGTAGATCTCGGTCTCCTTTTTCGGCCGCGTGTACCAGTCGCCGTCGAAGGCGGAGACGATCGCCCGCCGCTCCTCGATATCGAGCCGGTCGACCTCGTAGGAGCGGCCGAGGTGGAGGTAGACGGCGCCGGGGTGGATCGTGGTGAAGGCGCGCTCGGCCTCGACCAGGCCGAGCATCTCCCCCGCGTCGCGCTCGATCACCGCGACCGAGTCGGCCGAGGCCGAGCGCAGCGGGATCCGGTTGGCGACGAACTCGCTGCGCTGCGGCATCAGCTTGCCGCCGACCCCGCGCAGCTCCCCTGCGGCCAGCAGCCGCTCGGCCCGCTCGCGCCACTCGGGGCCGAAGATCGAGGCGTCCTCGTCGCTCAGCGGCAGCTCATAGGCGGCGGCGATCAGGTGGCGGGAGGCGATCTGGTCGTTGGTGTGGTCGAGGATCGCCGCCTCGACCGGCCGGCCGATGAACTCCTCCGGGTGGCGACAGAAGAACTGGTCGAGGGCGTCCTGGCCGGCGACGTAGACGGCCAGGCCGCGGCGGCGGCGGCCCGCCCGTCCCCACATCTGCCGCAGACTGGCGACGGTGCCCGGGAAGGTGACGCAGATCGCCGCGTCCAGCTCGCCGACGTCGATCCCCAGCTCCAGCGCGTCGGTCGCGACGACCGCCAGCAGCTCGCCGGAGGAGAGTCGGGACTCGATCCCACGCCGCTGCTGTGGGGTGTAGCCGCCGCGGTAGGGGGCGATCCGCTTCGCCAGCTCCGGCTTGCCGCGACGCTCGAGGTTTTCGCGGGCGAATCGCTGGATCAGCTCGATCCCGCGCCGGCTTTTGAGGAAGCAGATGGTGCGCACGCCGTGGGTGACCAGCTCGGCGAGCAGGTCGGCGGCCTCGGAGAGGGCCGAGCGGCGGGCGCCGGTGCGCTCGTCGAGCAGCGGCGGGTTCCACATCGCGATCTCGCGGCCGGCCCGCGGGGCGCCGTCGTCGTCGATCAGCTCGAACGGCGTCCCGACCAGCCGCTCGGCCAGCTCGACCGGGTTGGCGATCGTCGCCGAGGCGAGCAGGAAGCGCGGCTCGGAGCCGTAGTAGCGAGCCAGCCGCCGCAGCCGCCGCAAGACGTTGGCGACGTGGGAACCGAAGACGCCGCGGTAGGTGTGGGCCTCGTCGACCACCACCCAGCGCAGGTTGGCGAGGAAGTCGCCCCAGCTCTTGTGGTTTGGCAGGAGGCCGACGTGGAGCATGTCGGGGTTGGTGAGGACGAGGTTGTTCTTGCGGCGGATCTCGGGGCGCTCCTCGCGCGGCGTGTCGCCGTCGTAGATCGCCTCGCGCAAGTGCGGCGGTCGCAACTGGGCGAGCTTGCGCGCCTGGTCCTGGGCCAGCGCCTTGGTCGGGTAGAGGTAGAGCGCCCGGTCTTTGGGGCGGGCGGCGATCCCGTTCAGGACCGGCAGGTTGAAGGCAAGGCTCTTGCCGGAGGCGGTGCCGCTGGTGATCACGAGGTCGGACTCCGTGGCCGCCTCGAAGGCGCGCAGCTGATGGGTGTAGAGGGAGTCGATCCCGACCCGCGCCAGCGCCTCGGTGAGGCCGGGGTCGAGCTCCGCCGGCAGCGGCGCCGGCTGCGATGGACGCTCCTCCTCGGAGGACTGGGCGACGATTCGTCCGTCCCGGCGGGCCGAATCGATCGCGATCGCCCAATCGGATGCCAGCAGGCTCCCACCGCGTGCCATCAGGCCGGGCTCACGATCTCGGCCGCGACGCGCATCGCCTGCAGGGAGGAGCGGTCGTGGATGCGAAGGACGTCGGCGCCCTCGCGCACCGCGAGGGCCACCGCGGCGACGGTGCCCCACTCGCGCTCGCCTGCAGGCAGGCGTTTCTCCCAGGAGCCGGCCAGGGCAGCGCCGATGAAGTCCTTGCGGGAGAGGGAGATATAGAGCGGCAGGCCGAGCGCGCCCAGCTCGCCAAGCCGCCGCAGGATCTCCAGGTCCTGGTCGGGGCTGAGGTCGAAGTCGAGTCCGGGGTCGATGGCGATCTGCTCCTCTCTCACTCCAAGGTCCAGGGCCACCTCGACTCTCCCCTCGAACCAGGCCCGCAGGTGATCGACCACGTCGCCGTAGTCGCGCCAGGGCCGGTCGACCCGCGGCGGTCCCTCGATGTGCATCAGCACGTAGCCGCAGCCCGTCTCGGCGACGAGCTCGAACATCTCCTCGCAGCCACCGGAGATGTCGTTGACGACCTCCGCCCCAGCAGCCAGTGCCTGACGAGCGACCAACGGGGAGAAGGTATCGGCCGAAATCGGGACCCCACCGCCATCGCGTGGTTCCTTTGTCCTGATATCCCGGACAAAGGAACCACGACATGCGGTTGCGAGGCCCTCGACGGCCGGGACCAGGGCTGCGGCCTCGTCCTCGGGAGAGACCGGTGGGCCCGCCTTGGCCGCTACGGCGCCGACGTCGAGCATCTCGAAGCCCGCCTCGACCAGCGCCAGCCCGTCGGCGACCGCCTGCTCGGGCGTACCGCTGCGCGCCCCCTCGAACATCGAGTCGACGGTGACGTTGACGATCCCGGCGGCGATCGGCCGCGCCAGGTCGAGGGTCCGGTCAGCCAGCCTCCACTCCACGCCCGCTACGGTAGCGACCGCGCCGATGCCGCTCCGCTGCGTCTACACCGATCTCGACGGGACCCTGCTCGGCAAGGGCAGCTCGCTCTTCCGCGACCCCGGGGGCGGCTTCTCGCTGGCCCAGGCGCGGGCGCTCGAGGCGTGCCACCGGGCCGGCGCCGAGGTTGTGATCATGTCCGGCCGCCGCGAGCCGCAGGTGCACGAGGCGGCGCGGCTGATGGGCCAGACCTCCTACATATACGAGGCCGGCTGCGCCTTCGCGATCGAGGGCGAGACGACCCTGATGACCGGCGCGATGGCGCCGAGCGAGGACGGCACGATCTACGAGCAGATCGAGCAGCGCGGGATCCCGAAGCTGCTCTTCGAGCACTTCGAGGGGCGGCTCGAGTACCACTCGCCCTGGCACCACGGCCGCGTCCTCTCCCACCTCTTCCGCGGCAAGGTCGAGGTCGAGGAGGCCAACGCGCTGCTGCGCGAGCGCGGCGACGAGGACCTGCGGCTGCTCGACAACGGTGCGATCGGCCGGCCGATGCCGACGGTCGAGGGACGCACCCACGCCTACCACCTGGTCCCCACGCAGGTCAGCAAGGCGGCGGCGGTCGCCGGCCACGCCCGCGCCCGCGGCTACGACCCGGCCGAGTGCATCGCCGTCGGCGACTCGATCGAGGATCTCGAGGTCGCCGCGGCCGTCGGCCGCTTCTTCGTCGTCGCCAACGGGCCCGAGCACGACGCCGGTCTACGGGCCGCGCTGCCGAATTGGGACAATGCGACCGTCACCGAAGGCAGCATGGGCGACGGCTTCTACGAGGCGGTCGTTTCCTCGCTGATGGAACGCCGGCCCTAAAAGGAGAGCTTGTGTCGTCAGAGAACGCGACGGTCGCGGAGCAGGAGTACCTGGAGATCATGTTCTGGCTGGAGGAGGCAGGGCTGCCGATGACCGGCGCCAACATCGCCCGCGCGATGCAGCTCTCACCGCCGACCGTGCACGAGATGATCGGCCGCCTGATCGACGACGGCTACGTCGAGCGCAACGAGGACAAGACGCTCACCTTCACCGAGTCCGGCCGCGAGCACGCCAGCTACATCGTTCGCCGCCACCGGATGATCGAGCGCTTCCTCACCGACGTGCTCCACATCCCCTGGGACGAGGTGCATGAGGAGGCCGAGCGGATCGAGCACGCGATGAGCCCGGTGCTGGAGGAGCGGATGCGGGCGGCGATCGGCGACGCGACCACCTGCCCCCACGGCCACCCGATCGTCGAGGGCGTCCGCGAGCAGGGTTCGCTGCTGGCTGATGTCGAGATCGGCGCCAGCGTCGTGGTCCTGCGCTTCGAGAACGAGGCCGAGGAGCTGCTGCATTACCTGAAGGCGGCTGGGCTGGACCCCGGCCTGGAGGGCAAGGTCGAGACCTCCGACGACGAGCGCGTCGTCATCGCCTCCGCCGACGGCGACCACGAGGTCAGCCGCAGCGTCGCCGAGACCGTCTCGGTCCGCGCCGACCCGGCACCGCCGCCGCGGGCCGCGATCCCGGAGCAGCTCGTGCTCTCGAACGACCGCTACGGGCGTTAGTGCGACTGGTGAGTTATGGGCGCTATAACGCCCATAACTCGCCTACTGCGGCACTGACAACGACATGATCGGTTCGCCGGTCGGGGCTTCGCTCCCGCCCTGCGGCTCTTCGGTGACCATCACGGTCTCGACGCCGGTCATGTCGGCTATTCGGGTCTCGGCCTGGCCGTTGCGGTCGGGGACGAACAGCGCCGGCACCGCTTCGACCTTGCCGTCGCGTTCGACCCACGCCTCCAGCACCTTGTCCGGGGGGATCTGGGATACGCCGGAGAGGTGCAGCGTGCCGCCGTCGCCTTCCTGGACCATCTTCACCGTCAGCGGGCCCATCTGCCGTTCCAGGGTCGAGGCGCCGCCGCCATCGGTGCCGGACCCGTCCTTGCCCACCTCGTAGCCGACGACCCCCGCGACCAGCAGGGCGACGACGGCGAAGCCGGCCGCCGGCTTCAGTAGCCAGCGCCAGCCCCGGCGCGGCGCGGGCCGCTGCCGCGCCTCGCGGATGTCCTCCCGCACCTCGGTCATCAGCGTCTGGCGTAGCTGCGGCGGCGGCTCGGCCCGCTCGACCGACTCCGGCAGCAGCTGCACCGCGGGCTCGAGCCAGCACATCTCCTCCTGGCAGCGCTCGCAGCCCTCGAGGTGGCGCTCCAGGTCGGCCGCCTCGTCGCGCTCGAGCGCGCCCAGCATGTAGGCGGCGAGATCCTCGCTCCAGCGTTTGTGATCGGTTGCGTTCATGCCAGTCCCTCCGCAAGCTCTCCGCGGATCTTCTCCAACCCCAGCCGCATCCGCCCCTTGACCGTGCCCATCGGCAGTCCGAGGATCCGCGAGATCTCCGAGTGGCTGAAGCCGCCGAAGTAGGCGAGCTCGATCACCTTCGACTGCTCCCCGGGCAGCTTGCCGAGCGCGCCGCGGAGCTCGGCCGCGGTCTCGCGCCGCAGCGCTTCGTCCTCGGTCCGCTCCTCCGCGGGGCGCTGCTCGAGCGTCGCATCGTCGTCAAAGGTCAGCTTCGGCGCCTTGCCTGCGCGGCTGCGGAGGAAGTCGATCGCCCGGTTGCGGACGACGCTGAGCAGCCAGGAGCGGACGCTGCCGCGGGCCGCGTCGAAGCGGGCACCGCTGCGCCAGACGGAGATGAACGCCTCCTGGGTCACTTCTTCGGCGGCGGCGCGGTCGCCGACGATCCGATAGGCGAGGGAGTAGGCGGCACCGCCGTGGCGGTCGTAGAGGACCTCGAACGCCTCGGGGTCGCGGCGGCCGACGAGGGGCATCAGCTCCTCGTCGGCCAGTCGCTCCGCTTTCTCTCGCCGGACCGCCATCGGCTCTACACGATGAACGGTTCGACGGCCTTCAGGACCTGCTTTTCGTCGAGCGGGCTGTCGAAGGCGGCAGGTGCGGGTTGTTCGGAGTTCTGCAACCGGATCGCCGCCGCGTGCCGCGCCTCGACCTGGACGATGCCGCCGGCCGCGGCCAGCACTTCTTTGGACTTGATCATCGGACCGGCGCCGTTGTAGGCGCTGACTCCCGTGTCCTCGAAGGTCTGGGCGAGCTCGAGGAAGCCGGCGGTGTCGTTGTATTCGAAGTTGAACTTCGGCTCCGCCACCGGCTTGCCGCCGAGTTTCTTGATCGTCGCCTCGAGCGCTTCGACGTGCTGCTGCTCGTCGGAGGCGATCAGCTCGACGAGGGCCTTCAGTTCGCCGCTCGGCTTCGCCCGCTTCTTCGCTTCCGCGTAGAACGTCGACTCGAGGTACTCGAGGGTGAGGGCGAAGTTGAGGATCCCGACGTCGCCGGATTCCGACATCGCCAGGGCCTTGCGGACGAAGGGGCTGACCATCGCTGAGCCGTAAATCGCCCCGGCCGCGAGCGCGCCCTTGAGGATCACGTCGCCGCGGGAGAGGTCACCGCCCTCGACGTCGACCTCGACGGCGGCGAGCTCGGGAGTCTTCAGCTGCTCGTTCATCTCTCTATCTCCTATATCTCGCGGGCTCATTCGACCAGGAACGGTTCGACGGACTCGAGGACGGTCTTCACGTCGGCGGGCTTGGCGAAGGCACCGTCCGGCGTGATCGATTCGCCCAGCAGGGTGTTGAGGACCGCCGCGTGCCGTCCCTCGACGCTGTGGATGGCGAGGGCCGAGGCGAGGACTTCCGGGCTCTGGATGTTGGCCGCCTGGCCGAGGTAGGCCGCGGCGCCGAGGTTCTCGACGGTCCCGGCCAGTTCCAGCACCGACTTCGCGTTTTCCAGCGGGAATTCGGCTTTCGGTTCCGGCGCCGGCTTGCCGCCGAGCTGCTTGACCGCGGCGGTCAGGGCCTGGACGTGTTCCGCCTCCTCTTGGCCGAACTTGCGGATCGTCTCCAAGTCGGCGCCCTTGAACAGGCCGCTCTTGACGACGTCGGCGTAGAAGGCCGTCTCCAGGTACTCGAGCGTGAGGGCGTAGTTGAGGATGCCGATGTCGCCCTTGCCGAATTTGGCGGTTTCGCCGGCGCCGCCGCCCGACTTCATCGTGTCGGTGGTCGTGGTGGTGCCGCTGTCGTCGCCGCAGGCGGCGAGGAAGGCCGCCACCGCGGTGGTGCTGCCGCCGACCGCGAGGAACCTGCGCCGCGAAACGGGGTCTTCGAGCTGCTCGAGCTCAGCCATTTTTACTTGCCTCCTGGTCGTTTACTTGCCCCCACCTACGGGGGACCGGCGCCAGGTGGATCAAAATCCGCCGATGGCGAGCGCGACTACGGCGACGGGACGGACCCGGGGAGCGGCGCTGCTGGTGCTGGCCTCGATCGTCTCGGTCCAGTGCGGCTCGGCGCTGGCGACGACGCTGTTCGACGAGATCGGCTCCTCCGGGGCGGTCTTCCTGCGTGCCGCGTTCGGCGCCTTGGTCCTGGTGGCGGTGACGCGGGCCGCGGCCCTGCGGGTGCGGGAGTGGCCGCACCGCGACGTGCTCCTGCTTGGCGCCGCGGTCGCCGGCGTCAACCTCTTCTTCTACGCCGCCCTCGACCGGCTGCCGCTCGGGATCACGGTCACGCTCGAGTTCGTCGGCCCGCTCGGGGTCGCGATCGCCGCCTCGCACCGGCGTCGGGACCTGGTCTGGGCGCTGCTCGCCGCGATCGGCATCGTCCTCCTCTCCGACGGCGCCGGCGGCGAGAGCGTCGACGTCCTCGGCGTCGTCCTGGCCCTCACCGCCGGCGCCTTCTGGGGCGCATACATCGTCCTCAGCGACCGGGTCGGCGATCTCGCCCCCGGCGCGAGCGGGGCGACGATGGCGGCGGTGATATCGGCCGTGATCGTGGCCCCGTTCGGGCTCGCCCAGGGCGGAGGCGAGCTTTTCACCCCGGCTCACCTGGCGATCGGCGCCGCGGTCGGCGTCCTTAGCACCGCGGTCCCCTACGTCTTCGAGATCGAGGCGCTGCGGCGCCTGCCGCGAGCCGTCTTCGGAGTGCTGATGAGCCTCGAGCCGGCCGTCGCCGCGGCGATCGGCTTCATCGCGCTGTCACAGGACCTCGCCGCGATCGAAGTGGTCGCGATCACCTTGGTAGTCGTCGCTTCGGCGGGCGCCCTGCGCTCGGCTGCTTCGCCGCCCCGTGACTAACGCATACGGATCTGAGCACAGCCGGCTGTGTCGGAAATCGGTTAGGCGGCCCGCAGCCGCTGAAGAGCGCCAGCGATCCGCGCAACGCCTTCGGCAGCACGGTCGGTCGGGACCGGAGCGAAGGAGAGGCGGAGGCTGTTCTCGCCGCCGGAAATCATGAAGTCGGGGCCGGCGACGAAGGAAACACCCTCGCCTTTCGCCTCGGCGAGCAGGGCCACCGTATCGGTGCCCTCGGCAAGGTCGAGCCAGAGGAAGTAGCCACCCTCCGGGACGACGAACTCGGCCTCGGGGATCTGCTCGCGCAGCGCCGCCACCAGCGCATCGCAGCGTGCCTTCAGCTCGCCTTTGACGAACTCGATGTTGCGGTCGAGCTCGCCGCTGCGGCAGAGCTCGAGGACGATCGCCTCGGCCAGCATGTTCGGCGAGATGTAGGTCTCGTTCGCCTTTTTCGCCAGCTTCTTGATCTCCTCGGCAGGGCCGGCGAGGTAGCCAACGCGGACGCCGGGGCTGACGGTCTTCGAGAAGGAGGAAGCGTGGACGACTTTGCCCGCCTCGTCCATCGAGAGCATCGTCGCCAGCGGCTCGCCCTCGAAGGGCAGCTCGCGGTAGGGGTCGTCCTCGAAGATCCAGAAGTCGTGCTCGGCGGCGAGCGCGACCAGGCGCCGGCGCTTCTCCTCGGAGAGCGTGCAGCCGGCGGGGTTGTGGGCGTTGGGGATGACGTGAGCGAACTCGATCGGCCCCTCGGCGAGCGCCGCTTCCAGCTGCCCAACGTCGAGACCGTCGGCCTCCAGCCGCACCGGCACCAGCTCGACGCCGATCTGCCGCAGCAGCAGCAGGGTGCGGTCGTAGGTCGGCTGCTCGACGACCACGCGGTCGCCAGCGCCGAGCAGATGCTGGAACAGCATCGCTCCCGCCTCGAGCGAGCCGTTGGCGATCATCACCTGGCTGGGATCGAGATGGCCGTGCCGCTCGGCGACCCACTGGCAGAGCCCGGGATGGCCGATCCCGACGCCGTAGGAAAGCGCCGTTTCCCAGTCGGAATCGAGCGCCCGCGCGGCCGCATCCCGCACCTGCTCGTGGGGAAGGATGTCGGCGCTCGGAGCGCCGCGAGCAAACGAAATCGTGTCAGTAGCCATGCGCAAACGACCCTAGCAACGGCGCACCGTCCCACGATTCCCCGGCCGTTGCGCAATGCGCCCGCCCCGCGAGCCGCAATAGGGGGCGAAACAAGGGGGTGTCTGAGCTTGACCCTCACATATGACGGGAAAAGTCAGACACGCCCAGCGGGAGTGGGGACTGGAGGCGTTGGCGACCCAGCAGCACGGGGTGATTTCGCATGCGCAGCTCATCGGTTTGGGATTCGACGAGCAGTGGATCGAGAGGCGACTGCGGGAGAGAAGGCTGAATGCCCTTCACCGCAATGTGTACGCCGTTGGCCACCGGCGGCTCGCATTGCGTGCGCCTTGGTGGGGCGCGCTTCTCGCTTACGGGCCCGGTGCGGTGCTGAGTCATCGGTCCGCCGCTGTGCTTTGGGGGATTCGACGCAAGCAACGGGTGGCGATCCACGTCACCGCTCCGTGCGGTCGGCAGGGACTGCGGCGCCGAACGGGCATCTGGATTCACCGCTGCAAGTTCGGAGCAGAGGACATCACGAGGGAGAGCGGCTTTCCAGTTACCACCGTCGCCCGCACCCTCTTCGACCTTGCCGAAGTCGTGCCGTACGACAGCCTGAAAGGCGCCACCGAGGAGGCGGATCGACTGAAACTGCTGCGCCTCCGCGAGCTCGAGGACGTCTGCGAGCGCAGCAGAGGGCGACGAGCCTTACGGCCGATGCGGCGGCTGCTCGAGGAGCTGCGCTTCCCCGACGAAGGGCGCTCGCCCCTGGAGATCCGCTTCGCCACCTTCCTCCGTGAGCGCGAACTGCCCGCCCCGGAGCAGAACGCCGACGTGCTGGGCCACGAGGTCGACGCCCTCTGGCCAGGCGCGAAGCTCGTCGTCGAGCTCGATAGCTGGGAACACCATGGCCACCGGGCCGCCTTCGAGCGCGACCGTGCCCGCGATCCCAAGCTGCTGATCGCCGGCTACCGCACCGTCCGTGTCACGCACTGGCGCCTGGACCGCGAACCGAATCGCCTGGCGGCGGAGATCCGAGAACTGCTGGCTACCCCGCCACCGAGCTGATCGGGGCCTAGAGACTGCGGAGCATCTCGGCGGCGATCGCCGCCGTCTCGGTCGGGCTTTCGCCGACCCGCACGCCCTTGGCTTCGAGCGCGTCTTTCTTCGCCTGGGCGGTGCCCGAGGAGCCGGAGATGATCGCCCCGGCGTGGCCCATCTGCTTGCCGGGCGGGGCGGTGAAGCCGGCGATGTAGGCGACCACCGGCTTGGAGATGTCGGAGGCGATGAACTCGGCCGCCCGCTCCTCGGCGTCGCCGCCGATCTCGCCGACCATCACGATCAGCTCGGTGTCGGGGTCGGCCTCGTAGAGCTCGAGGATGTCGATGAAGTCGGAGCCGACGATCGGGTCGCCGCCGATGCCGACGATCGAGGAGTTCCCCGTCCCGGCCTGCTTCAGCTCGTTGCCGATCTGGTAGGTCAGGGTGCCGCTCTTGGAGACGACCCCGATCGGGCCTGGATCGAAGAACTGGGCCGGGATGATCCCGACGTTGGCCTTGCCGGGCGAGAGGATGCCGGGGCAGTTTGGGCCGATCAGCCGGACGCCCGCCTCCTTCGCCTTCCAGTAAGTGGAGAGCATGTCGAGGACGGGAATCCCCTCGGTGATCGCGATCACCGTCTCGACTCCCGACTCGATCGCCTCGTCGATCGCCGCCGCGGCGAAGCGCGCGGGGACGAAGATCATCGAGGTGTTGGCGCCGGCCTCGCTGACGGCGTCGGAGATCGTGTCGAAGACCGGCGTGCCCTCCACGTCCTGGCCGCCCTTGCCGGGCGTGACCCCGGCGACGAGGTCGGTTCCGTAGGCCTTGTTGCGCAGCCCGTGGAAGGAGCCCTCGCGGCCGGTCAGGCCGGAGACGGCGAGCTTCATGCCCTCGTCGACGATGATGCTCATCGTTAGACGCTCTCTCCGCCATCGGCGAGCTCGACGACGCGGCGGGCGGCGTCCAGCATCGTCTTCTCCTGGTGCAGGTTGGAAAGGTTCGCCTCGGCGAGGATCTTCAGCCCCTCCTCGGAGTTCGTCCCGTCGAGGCGCACCACCAGCGGCATCCCGAGGTCGATCTGCCGCGAGGCGGTGACGATCCCGTTGGCGATCTCATCGCAGCGGGTGATGCCGCCGAAGATGTTGAAGAGGATCGCGCTCACCTTCGCGTCGCTCTTGATGACTTCGAGCGCGTTGACGATCGCCTCGGCTTTGGAGCCGCCGCCGGCGTCGAGGAAGTTGGCCGGGGCGCCCCCCGCTTGGGCGACGACGTCGAGCGTCGACATGCAGAGGCCGGCGCCGTTGGCGAGGATGCCGACGTTGCCGTCGAGTTTCACGTAGGTGAGGCCCTTCTCCTTCGCCATCTGCTCCTGCGGATCGTCGACGGTGTCGGCGATCTCGGCCAGGTCCTGGTGGCGGAAGAGCGAGTTGCCGTCGATCGTCACCTTCGAGTCCAGCGCGACGACCTCGCGGCCGGCGGTGACGATCAGCGGGTTGACCTCGATCAGCGTCGCGTCCTCCTCGCGCGCCACCTCGGCCAGCTTCACCAGCGCCTCGGCGGCTTCGTCGAGCGCGTCCTCGGCTAGGCCGGCGTCGGCGACGATCGCCCGCGCCGCGGCGGCGTCGAACCCGTTCGGGTCGATGTGCCGTTTGACCAGCGCGTCGGGGTCCTCGGCGGCGACCGCCTCGATGTCCATCCCGCCCTTGGCCGAGACCATCGCCAGCAGCTTCGTCTCGCCGCGGTCGAGGATCACCGAGGCGTAGTACTCCTCGGCGATGTCCGAGCCGCCCTCGATCCAGACCTGATCGACGCGGAACGGGCCCTCGCCGTGCGGCCCGACGATGTCCATGCCGAGGATCGCGTCGGCGTACTCGCGCGCCGCCTCGGCGTTCTGGGCGATCTTGATCCCGCCCGCCTTGCCGCGGCCGCCGATCAGGACCTGGGCCTTGATCGCGCAGGGGTAGCCGATCTGCTCCGCCGCGGCGACGGCGTCGTCAACCGTGTCGGCGACCTCACCGCTGGGCACGGCGATGCCGTGCTTGGCGAACAGCTGCTTGCCCTGGTACTCGAGGAGGTCCATGTCTGAGGGGGCGCTGGGAGGAGCGCAGCGCGGCAGACTATCCGAATGACATAATGCCGCGCTCGCTCATGCCCCTGCCCAGCCTCAAAAACGTCAAATGGGTCACCACCGATTGCTACGGGACCCTCATCGACTGGGAGAAAGGGATCGTCGACGCCTGCAAGAAAGAGGCGTCCAAGGACGGTTTCAGCTTCGAAGAGGGGCCCTTCCTCGAGCGCTTCTTCGAAGTCGAGGCGGAAATCATGGCCGGCTCCTACGAGCTCTACGCCGAGGTGCTGCGCCGCACGATCGTCAAAGTCGCCGGTGAGATCGGCTGGGAAATCGAGCCTTCCCGGGCCCAGTTCCTGCCCAACAGCGTTGCCTACTGGCTGCCGTTCCGCGAGTCCAACGCGGCGATGGACCGGCTCGGCAAGAAGTACGAGATCGGGATCATCACCAACACCGACGACAAACTGCTGGGGATCTCGCGCCGCCACCTGCGGACCGAACTCGACCTCGTCGTCACCGCCCAGCAGGTGCGCAGCTACAAGCCCGACCCCGTCCACTTCAAAGAGTGCGCGCGGCGGATCGGCAGCAAGAAAGGTTGGCTCCACATCGGCTCCAACTACGCGACCGACATCGCGCCGGTGCTGAAAATGAACGTGCCGGTGATCTGGGTCAACCGCCACGGCGAGAAACTGGAAGGGCGCAAAGCCCCCAGCGCGACGGTGAAAAACTTTCGCGAAGCAGTGAAAAAGCTCGGCGCGTCCTGAGCGTCTTCTAGCTTTCAGGCCGCAACTCAGGCGTGAGGCGCCGGTTTCGGGG
>Ga0126313_10000053_pt1 | contig 46335 bp, 47 predicted proteins | sample Plot105A_FD_89954 | JGI IMG/M metagenome (GOLD analysis project Ga0126313, IMG submission 89954) | Serpentine soil microbial communities from UC McLaughlin Reserve, CA, USA - Plot105A | ecosystem: Environmental > Terrestrial > Soil > Grasslands | place: USA: UC McLaughlin Reserve, Lake County...
CGGCTTCAGAGCTACCACGAGCACAACGAGGCGCAGCGGACGGCGGAGGTGCTGCCACGGCTCGAGGCGGGCGAGCGGGTGGCGCTGGTGAGCGATGCCGGCCTGCCCGCGATCAGCGACCCCGGCGCCCGACTAGTGACGGCCGCGCTGGCGGCAGGGGTGCCCGTAACCGTGCTTCCGGGGCCGTCCGCCGTCGAGACGGCTCTCGTCGCGAGCGGACTTGGCACAGATCGGTTCCAGTTTCTTGGCTATCTGCCCCGGGGAGCCGGTGAGCGGCAGGCGTTGTGGGCCGAGCTCGCCCAGTGGCCTGACGCAGTCGTCGCGTTCGAGTCGCCGCAGCGGCTGGTGGCTGCCCTGGCGAGCCTCGCGGAGGCTCTGCCCGAGCGGCCGGTCGCCGTTTGCCGCGAGCTGACAAAACGCTTCGAGGAGGTCGTGCGCGGCTCGGCGAAGGAGCTTGCTGAGCGGTTCTCTGGGGGTGTGAAGGGTGAGATCACGCTCGTGATCGGGCCGAGCAAGGTTGAAGTTGGTGTCGACGAGGGCGCCGCCACGGAGGCTGTCGCCGAGCTCGTCGCGGGTGGGGTGTCGAGACGCTCGGCCGCGGACGTGGTCTCAAGGCTGACGGGCGTTCCGCGCAACCGGCTCTACCGTCGGTCTCTGTAGCCGAGTTTGACAACAGCCGACCGGCCTGCTACGTTCGGCGGCGATGTTGACGAGAAAGGCAACGACCGCCTTGATCCTGGTCGTGTTGGTACTGGTCGCACCTGCGTCGGCTGCGGCTTGGAGCTGGCCTTCGGACGGGCCCGTGCTGCGCGGTTTCGACTTCGGCGGGTCCGAGTACCACGAGCACGGTCACAGCGGGATCGACGTGGGCGGTGCCGCCGGCGCCGCCGTTCGCGCGCCGGCCGCGGGGCAGGTGTCGTTCGCCGGCTGGCTGCCCAGGAACGGCCGTACGGTGACGATCAGGACGCCGGATGGATATGCCGTAACGTTGCTTCATCTCGGAACGATCTTGGCGAGCGAAGGCGAAGGGGTCGCCGAGGCCGAGCCGCTCGGAACGATCGGGTCGTCGGGCGACGTGGAGTTCGACGTTCCATACGTCCACTTGGGGATCAGGCGCGCCGATGATCCCAAGGGCTATGTCGATCCCCTGACGCTGCTGCCTCCGCGACCCTCCCTTCCGCCGGCGGAGCCGGCGCCGACACCGCCGCGCGCTGCTGTCTCGCCGGCACCTGCGTCGCCCGCACCTGGTCCTGCCGAGGCTCCCGTGACAAGCAAGGAGGATGAAGCGCAAGGACACGAGCCGCCACGCGCCGCGCATGCCCCATCGTTTGCCGTGTCCACGGTCGCGAAGCCGTACCGGACCGAAGCGGCCTCGCTGCGGCGACAGCGATCGAGTGGCGTTCGATCCTCGCAGGCGGCTCCCGCGCGCACCAGTGCTGCTCCGCCCGCGCGCCGCGGTGCCAGGCGGACCGGGCGCAATGGCGTCGTGTCGCAGCACCGAAATCCGGCGCGCGAGCGTCGGCCGCATGCGCACGGCGCGGCGGCGGTCACTCGCGCTGCAGTCTCGCCTCGCGTCGCCGCGGCACGAACCGTCGGCTCGCCGCCGGAACCTCAGCCGCCAGATCCAACTCCTCGGCGCGCTCGGGTCAGAAGCTCGGCCGAGCGACCCTCGTGGGTCCTCGCCGCCGCCGCGCTGCTCGCGCTGCTCGGTGCTGCCTTCCTCCGGCGCGGACGGCCGGGAGACGCGAACCCCACTCGTAAGATGACTGCGCCGGAACCTTCCGTCGACGGAGCTCTCGATGTCTCGACCCCAACGGATTCTCGTCGCCCCAGCGTGGCCGTATGCGAACGGTCCACGCCACATCGGCCATTTGGCGGGGTTCGGGGTACCGGCGGACGTTTTCGCCCGCTACCACCGTCTGCGCGGCAATCAGGTCCTCATGGTCAGTGGAACGGACGAACACGGGACGCCGATCATGGTCGCGGCCGACCAGGAAGGGCGCTCATACCGTGAGACCGCCGACCACTACAGCGGCGTCATTCGCGAGGACCTCCGCGACCTCGGTCTCACGTATGACCTGTTCACACGGACCACGACCCAGAACCATCACCGGGTCGTCCGTGACGTTTTCCGCACGCTTTACGACAAGGGCTTCATCGTCGAACAGACGATGCAGGTCGCGTTCTCGGCGTCCACCGGCAACACGCTGCCCGACCGCTACATCGAGGGCACGTGCCCGTACTGCGGGTTCGAGTCCGCGCGCGGCGACCAGTGCGACAACTGCGGCCGACAGCTCGACCCAGTCGACCTGATCAACCCGCGCTCGCGGATCGACGGGCAGCCCCCGGTCTTCCGCGAGACCAACCATCTCTTTCTCGACCTGCCGGCGTTTGCGGACCAGCTACGGGCGTGGATCTCCCGGCAGACGCACTGGCGGCCGAACGTTCGTCACTTCTCGCTGAACCTCGTCGACGATCTCAAGCCCCGTCCCGTCACTCGCGATCTCGACTGGGGAGTGCGCATCCCCGTGCCCGGCTACGAGGAAGAGGAGCGGAAGCGCGTCTACGTCTGGTTCGACGCCGTCATCGGGTATCTATCGGCAAGCATCGAGTGGGCCGCCAACTCGGGCGACCCGGATGCCTGGCGCGAGTGGTGGCAGAACCCCGACTCGCGGCACTACTACTTCATGGGCAAGGACAACGTTGCGTTTCACACCGTCATCTGGCCGAGCATCCTGCTCGGATACGGCTCAGGCGGGGAATACGGTGCCGGGCGCGGCGATCTCGTCTTGCCCTATGACGTCGTCTCGAGCGAGTACCTCACGATGGAGGGGAAGCAATTCAGCACGAGTCGCAACGTCGTCATCTACGTCCGCGACGTGCTCAGCCGCTACGACCCGGATTCCCTCCGGTTCTTTCTGACCATCGCGGGCCCGGAGACGCAGGACACCGACTTCACGTGGGCCGACTTCGTGCGCCGGAACAACGACGAGCTCGTGGCCACTTGGGGGAACCTCGTCTTGAGGACGCTAACCAACGCCCACCGCAACTTCGGCGAGGTTCCGGAGCCGGGAGAGTTGACCGCCGAGGATCGCGAGCTGCTCGGCCAGGTCGAGCGCGCCTTCGGCACAGTCGGCGCCGAGATCGAGGCCGCGCGCTTCCGGGCCGGTCTGACCGAGGCGCTCCGGGTCGCTCGCGAGGCGAACAGGTACCTCAATGACGAAGCGCCCTGGGCGCTGATCGAAAGCGACCGGGCACGTGCGGCGACGATCCTGTTCGTCGCACTCCGCGCTGTGGACAGCTTGAAGACGCTCTTCACGCCGTTCGTCCCCTTCTCGTCGCAGCGCCTGCATGAGCAGCTCGGCTACGACGGCTTCCTGGCCGGTCCGCTCGAGTTCCGCGAGGTCGACGAGAACGGCGAGACCCACATCGTCCTGAGCGGCGACTACCAGTCGTGGGTCGGCTCGTGGGAGCCGAGCAACCTCCCACCCGGCCGAAAGCTCCGCGAGCCCGAGGCGCTCTTCGAGAAGCTCGATGCCGAGAAGGTCGTGCAGGAAGAGCTCGGACGGCTCGAGCAGGCGGCCCAAGCCGCATCCGCGTGATCGATACGCACGCGCACCTGCACGCGTGCGCCGATCCACCCCAGGAGCTGGTCGAGCGGGCGCGCGCCGCCGGCGTCGACCGCATCCTCGAGGTCGGCGCTTGGCCCGAATCGTGGGGCGAGGTCGTGGAGTTCTGCAGCGCGACCGACGGAGTCTTTCCGGTGCTCGGGATCCATCCGCAAAGCGCCGGTGACGCCCAGCCCGGCGAGCTCGAACGGCTCGGCTCGCTGGAGCCGGTCGCGATCGGGGAGACCGGCCTGGACTACTACCGTGACTACGCGCCGCACGATGCCCAGCGCCAACTGTTCCAGGGCCACCTCGCGATTGCGGAAGAGCTCGAGAAGGCGGTCGTGATCCACTGTCGTGCGGCCGACGCCGACGTTGCCCGTGCGCTTGCGGACTTCGACGGCACGGTCGTGCTCCATTGCTTTTCGTCACCGGGGCTGCTGGCGCCGGCGCTCGAGCGTGGCTACTACGTCTCGTTTGCCGGCAACGTCATGTACCCGAACGCCGACGAGCTGCGTGCAGCGGCGCAAGCGGTTCCGGCCGATCGGATCCTCGCCGAGACCGACTCGCCGTACCTCTCGCCGCGGCCACGCCGGGGCAGGCCGAACGAGCCGGCCAACGTCGTCCACACCGTCGCCTCGCTCGCCGAGACCCGCGGCGAGGGAAAAGAGGAGCTCGCAGCCCAGATCGACGAGAACGCCTCCCGCGCGTTCGGCCTGAAATGACGCTGCCGAGCCCCAGCAAGGAGCTCGGCCAGCACTTCCTGGTCGACGACAACATCCTCGGCGTGATCGGCCGCCTTGCTGGCCTGCGGCCGGATGACATCGCCCTCGAGATCGGGCCCGGGCCGGGCGGGCTGACCGCGTACCTCGCCGACCGCGTCGCCAGAGTGCACGCCGTCGAGCTCGACCGCCGGCTTCAGCCGTACCTGGAAGACCGGTTCGAGGAGCGAGCCAACGTCGAGCTTCGATTCGCCGACGCGGTCACCCTCGACCCCGCCGAGCTCGACCCGCCGCCGACGAAGCTCGTCTCGAACCTCCCCTACAACGTCGCGACGCCGATCGTGGTCGAGAGCCTCGACCGGTTCCCCTCGATCGAGCTCTGGTGCGTGATGGTGCAGCGCGAGGTCGCCGACCGCTTCTTCGCCCAGCCGCGGACGAAGGCCTACGGCGCCGTCTCCGTGCTCGTCCAGCTCGCCGCCGAGCGCACGGGTTTCCACCGCGTCTCGCGGACGGTCTTCCGACCGCCGCCGAACGTCGACTCCGCGCTCGTCGCCTTCCGGCGCCGCCCGAGCCCGCCGCCGATTGCGTGGCCAGAGCTGAAGCGAGTCGTGGAAGCGGCCTTCGCCCACCGGCGGAAGCGGCTCCCGAACTCCCTGGAGCTTGCGGGCCGCACGGATCGCAAACGAGCGGAGGAGGCACTCGAGTCAATTGGCTGGAGCACCGACGCCCGCGCCGAGGAGCTCGAGCCCGAGGAATTCGTCCGCCTTGCCGCAGCGCTGCGGTGACCGAGCTCCTCGCACCCGCGAAGCTCAACCTCGCGCTCGTCGTCGGCCCGGCCCGGCCCGACGGACGGCACGAGGTCGCGACCGTGCTCCAGCGGATCTCCCTGGCCGACCGGATCACGCTCGAGCCTGCGAACGAGCTTCGAGTCGAAGGCTTCGCCGAGGACACGATCGTGGGTCGAGCGCTCGAGGAGCTCGCCGCCGCCGCGGGCACGACCCCGAATTGGCACGTCACGATCGACAAGCAGATTCCGGTCGCGGCCGGCCTCGGCGGAGGGAGCTCCGACGCCGCGGCCGCGCTCCGGCTCGCGAACTGGACCCTGCGCCGGCCGCTGAACGGCCGTGCGCTCCGGGAACTGGCCGCCGGACTCGGCGCCGATGTCCCCTTCTTCCTCACCGCCGGGCCTCAGCTCGGCGAAGGGGACGGCACCGAGCTCAGCCCGCTCGACTTGCCACAGGACTACTGGGTCCTGCTCCTGCTCCCGGAGGGCGAGCACAAACGGTCCACCGGCGCGGTCTACGACGCCTTCACCGGCGATGAGGGCTTCGGCGAGCGGCGCGCAGCTTTGCTGCGGACCCTTGCCCTCGGCGATCTCGGCGCGCTTCCGCCGAACGACCTTGCCTCGTCGCCACTGGCCGACGAGTTGCGCGGCCACGGCGCCTTTCGGGCAGACGTCTCGGGCGCCGGCCCGGCGGTTTACGGCCTCTTCGCTGAGCAAGAAGACGCGCTCGCCGCGCACGCGGCGCTCGAGCGCCGCGGACGGGCCTGGATCGCCGCACCCGGCTGGTAGCTTCAACGCGCGATGATCGAGCAACCTGCGCTTGAGCACGGCACGACGAGAACCGGCCGCTGGCTGCGCCACAATCGCACGCGGATTGCATTCTGGATTGCCATCGTCGAGGCGATCCTGCTCGTTTTCGGCGTGATCAACCGGTGGGGCGCGCTGCTCATTGCCGTTCTGATCATCGTCGGCTATTTCGCAATCGCGACGCGGCTGCGTTCGATGGTCGTGCGCGACGCCGCGTGGATCGCCGCCGTCTCGCAGGCGCTCGTCGCGCTCGTTCCGATCCTGGTCATCCTCGTCGGAACGCTTGCGCTGATCGCCGTCGGTGTCATCGCCGTCGTCGCGCTGATCATGCTCTTCGGCGACCGCCGGTAGAATTCGCTGTGGTCGGCACCAGCACCTTTCCAGCTTTGGGGCGTAGCCAAGTGGTAAGGCAACGGGTTTTGGTCCCGTGATCCCAGGTTCGAATCCTGGCGCCCCAGCCATCTAGGACTCTTTCGTGACGCCCGTGAATGGATCCGGACTAGCCGCCGTCGTCCTGGCAGGCGGCCTCGGCACACGCATGCACTCCGAGACGCCGAAGCACTTACACCCCTTGCTGGGCCGGCGTCTCGTCGACTGGGTGGCCGAGGCGGCGCTGAGCCTCGATCCCGACCGGCTCGTCATTGTCACCTCGCCGGCGGAGGCCGGATCGTTCGCCGGTGTCGAGGTCGCGATTCAGGATGAGCCGTTGGGGACGGGCGACGCGGTGATCGCGGCGCGCCGTTCGCTCGACGGGCATCAGGGCGATGTGCTCGTGCTCGCAGGCGACGCGCCGCTGCTTCGCCCCGAGACGCTCCACGGCCTGCTCGAGGCCCATCGCAGCTCGGACGCCGCAGCCACGTTGCTGACGTTCACTCGCGAGGAGCCGGGCAGCTATGGCCGGATCGTGCGCGGCGACGACGGCGCAATCCGGGCAATCGTCGAGGCTACCGACCTCAGTGAGGACGAGGAGACGATCACCGAGCTGAACTCGTCGATCTACGCCTTCGATGCCGAGCAGTTGTGGCCGGCGCTCGAGCGAATCGATCCCGCGAACGCGCAGGGGGAGCTCTACCTAACCGACGCCGTGCGACTCCTGGTCGAGAACGGGGCCCGCGTGTCGGCCTACGCGGCCGAGCCGGGTGAGGCGGAAGGGGTGAACACACGCGTCGAGCTCGCCGCCGCCGCCGCCGCGCTGCGCGACCGAATCAACGAGGAGCACATGCTCGCCGGGGTGACCATCGTCGATCCAGCCTCGACCTGGATCGAGCCCGCGGTCGAGCTCGAGCCGGACGCGACGATTCATCCGTTCACGGTTCTGCGCGGCCAGACGCGCGTCGCGCGCGGGGCGGAGATCGGGCCCCACGTCGTCGCCGTCGACGCCGAGATCGGGCCGCGTGTGCTGGTCGGCCCCTTCTGTTACCTTCGCCCCGGCACGGTTCTCGAGGAAGGCGCAAAGGCGGGCACGTTCGTGGAGATGAAGAACTCGCGCGTGGGTCCGCGGACCAAGGTTCCCCATCTCTCCTACCTCGGCGACGCGGAGATCGGCGCGGGGACGAACATCGCCGCCGGCAACATCACAGTCAACTTCCCCCACGAGCCGGGCAGGCCGAAGAGCCGGACAACAATCGGGGACAACGTCAGGACCGGCGTCCAGAATGCGTTCGTTGCTCCGGTCGAGATTGGCGAGGGTGCTTGGATTGCGGCGGGATCCGTCATCACCAAGGACGTCCCGCCCGGCGCGCTCGCCGTCGCCCGAGCGCGACAGGAGAACAAGGAGGGCTACGCCGCCCGTGGAGACGGCAAAACCGAAGGCTCCGAGGACGCCGATGACTGAGCTGGCAAGCCTGCCCGGCCTCGAGTCGGTCCCGGCGATGGCGCCGGAGACCGAGCCCAAGCCGCAGCACTGGATCGAGCGGGGGCCGCAGAAGCGTCTAATGCTGTTCTCGGGCCGCTCGCACCCCGAGCTTGCCGAGAGGATCGGCGAGCGCCTCGGCGTCGAGCTCGGCGAGGTCGCGATCGGGTCGTTTGCGAACGGGGAGACCTACTGCCGGTTCGAAGAATCGATCCGTGGCGCCGACGTCTTCCTCGTGCAGACCGGCTGTGAGCCCGTCGACCGGAACCTAATGGAGCTGCTGATCATGATCCAGGCGGCCAAGCTGGCCTCAGCCAAGCGGATCACCGCGGTCGTCCCGTGGTACCCGTACGCACGGCAGGACCGCAAGGCGCGGCCCCGTGAGCCGATCACGGCCAGGCTCATCGCCGACCTGCTCCAGACCGCCGGCGTCGACCGCCTGCTGACGATGGACCTGCATGCCGGCCAGATCCAGGGCTTCTTCTCGATCCCCGTCGACCACATGGTCGCTCTGCCGCTCTTTGCGCAGCACTTTCGCGATCAGGGCCTTACGGGCGACGGCGTCGTCTCGGTTGCTCCGGATGCGGGCCGCGCGAAGATGGCGGTCAAGTTCGCGGAGATCCTCGGGGCTGACTTCGCGATCATGCACAAGACCCGTCCGAAGCACGACGAGGCCTCCGTCACCGAGGTGACCGGCAACGTCCGGGGCAAAATCGCCGTGGTCGGCGATGATGTGATCATGACGGGCGGCACCTTGCTCGCCGGCGCCCGCGCGCTGCATGAGGCCGGAGCCACGAGCGTCTACGTCTTCGCCACGCACGCGATCTTCGCCAAGGACTCGCTCGAGCGGTTCCGCCAAGCCACGGAGATCGACGGCCTGGTCGTCACCGACACGATTCCGATGGATCCGATCCGGCGGCCGGCCAATCTCACCGTGCTGACCGTCTCCGGGCTGCTGGCCGAGACGATCATGAACGTCTTCGCCGACGAGTCGGTCTCAGCGATCTTCCAGGGCGACAACCAGCTCTTCTAATCCGCTGAAAGTCCTGCGGACTTTCAGCGGGGCGGCGTCGGTTGTGGCGCTCTGTGGCTTCCTGCTCTACCGACTGGCGCCCGATGTCGGGGAGAAGCCGCTGTACGAAGACGAGGCGCTCAGTGGCCTGATCGCGATGCGCCCGCTGGGCGAGGTCCTCGAGACCGTGCTGGTCGATCGCGGCGGCGCGCCGCTTCATTTCGTGCTCGCGCACGCCGCGTTCTGGGTCGAGGCAAGCGCGGACACGCTCCGTTGGCTGTCCGTGCTCGCCGCTCTCGCCGCGGTGCCGCTCTGCTTCGATCTCGCGAGACGGCTCGGCGGTCTCGGTGCCGGCGTCGTAGCCGCGGCGGTGGCGGCCTCGTCCACGGCACTGGCGGTCTACGGGAGCTTCGGACGGATGTACGCGCTCTTCGTTTTCGTTGCCGCGCTCTTCTCCGACCTGTTCGTGCGCGCGCTGCAGGTGCGGACCGGAAGGGCGGTTGCGGGCGCAGCTGCCGCCGGATGGCTCTTGGTCGCCGTCCACCCGTATGGCGCGGTTCCTGCCTTCGTCGCCCTCGTCGCCGCGGCGGTGACCTGGCGGGGTCGCGGGCTTCGCTCCGCTGTCTCGGTCGCGATCGCAACGCTCGCCGCCGTCCCCTTCCTCGCTGCCGACTTCCGGCTCGCCGACCGATCCGCTGTTGGCTCGGAGGGCGAACGGCTCGCGTCGCCCGGAGAAGCCTGGGGGCAGCTCATTGGCGCCCTGTCGTCGTTCGCCGGTGGAGACGAGTTACCGCTCCTGTTCTTCACTGCCCTGGGGCTGGTCGGTCTGGTCGTGCTCGTTCGTCGCGAGGCCGCCGTCGCGGCCCTCGCGGTCTCGACCGCAATCCCGCCGCTTCTCTTCGTGTTCGTCCGCACCGACACTGCGCCCGATCTCTCGCCGCGACATCTGTTCTACGGTCTACCGCTCTGGGCCGCGGCGATCGGAATCGGCACGAGCACGCTGGCGCGCGGTTCGCCGGTCGTCGTCGCGCTGATCGGGCTCATCGCTGTGGTCTCGCCGGCGAGCGCGCTGCGGGATCCGCGGGAGTTCGGGTTCGGGTCCGCTTCGCCGGACGAGGCCACGACGATTCACGCAGGGGCGGGCGACCTCTTGCTCCCGTACTCGTCCGTCTTTCTGGTCGCTCTTCCAGACGTTCGTGGTGCCCTCGCCCTGCCGCACGGGCCCGGCGACGAGATCCTGCGCGCGCTGGAGCACGCGGACGAGCCCGTCAACGCGGTCTACCTCGCCGTTCCGACCACGCCCTGGACGGTCAGGCGTCTGGACGGACCTTTCGACAAGTCCGGTGCGCTGAGCGCGGCCGCCGAAACCGTCCATGAGTACGAAGACACCCCTGAGCTCCGCGACTGGCTCGCCTGGATCGAACCGGGCCTCTGCGAAGCCCTGCGGGAGCTCGATCGAGCCTGTCCGTAGCTACACTGGCGCGCCGTGGCAGGCGAACGAGTCAAGCTCGAGGTTCAGCAGCGCGAGAAGCGCGGCTCGGCCGACGCGCGCCGGCTTCGCCGACGGGGGCTGATTCCCGGTGTTCTCTACGGGCGCGGAAAAAGTCCGCATCCGTTTTGCGTGCACGAGCGCGAGCTGCGCAGGGCCCTGACGGGGCCGGCCGGACTGCATGCGATCCTCGACGTCGTTCTCGACGGCCAGAAGACGAGTCATGCGTCCATACTGAAGGACTACGAGCAGGACGTGATCTCGGGCCGCCTCGCCCACATCGACCTTCAGGAGGTCCGTCTCGACCAGCCGATTCAGGCGCAGGTCGTGATCGAGCTCATCGGCGAGGCTGCCGGTTCCATCGAGGGCGGCGTGCTCTCACAGGTCACGCGCGAGATCAACGTCGAGGCGCTGCCGCTCGAGGTGCCGGAGCGAATCGAGGTCGATGTCAGCCTGATGCAGATGGGCGACACGCTGCGGCTAGTCGACGTCGCCGTCCACGAAGGGGTCACCTTCCTCGATGACCCCGAGGAGACGGTGATCGCCACCGTGACGGTCCCCACGCAGATCGTCGAGCCCGAGCCCGAAGAGGAGGAGCTCGAGGAGGGCGAGGAGCTCGCCGAGGGCGAGGAAGCCCCGGAAGGCGCAGCCGAGGAGGGCGAGGCGCCGGCCGAGGGCGAGGCGGAAGCCTCCGCCGAAGAGACCTCCGAGGAGTAGGTGCGCCTCTTCCGTCGAGGCGAGCAGGCCTCGACGCTCGACCTGCTCGTCGCGGGCCTGGGAAACCCGGGTCGCGAGTACGAGCAGACCCGCCACAACGTCGGCTGGCTCGTCGTCGACGAGCTGGCGAGGCGCCACGGCGGCTCCTTCCGATCGAAGTTCTCGGGACAGCTCTCGGAGCTACGAATTGGGGAGAAGAAAGTCGCGCTGCTCAAGCCCGAGACGTACATGAACGAGTCGGGGCGCTCGATCGCGGCCGCCGCCCGCTTCTTCAAGGTGGATCCGGGGGCGCTGCTCGTCGTCCACGACGACGTCGACCTCGAGCCGGAGCGGCTCCAGGCGCGGCTGGGCGGCGGTTTAGCCGGCCACAACGGACTCCGCTCGATCGCACAGGCGCTGGGGACGAATGAGTTCCTGCGGCTCCGGATCGGCGTCGGCCGCCCGGGTCGGGGCGACCGCCGGAGCGTCTCCGACTACGTGCTCTCGAAGTTCGACCCGGAGATGGACGTCGATGCACTCGTCGCCCGAGCAGCGGACGCGGTCGAGACGATCGGCGTGGGCTCACTCGAGGAAGCTCAGCGCCGCTACAACTGAGACGCGAACGCGCGAAGCCGGAGCGCGATCCCCTTCCGGCACACATTCGCTCCAGAGACGTTGAATGCGGCCGGCTAGCCTCGAGTGCCCCGGGGGTGGGTGGGGGCTAGGGATGGGACCCGCACGTACCATTCCCGGGCCCGGAACTTGACGGTTCCGGCGTTCGTCATGGACCGACCGGTACTCCACACACTCGCGCAAGAACTTGCCGCCAGCGAGCGGTTTCAGGCGTTCCTGGACGAGCTCCGGGAGTCGCACAAGGGCCTCGCCGTCGAGGCCGCCGACCGTCGCGGGCCGAGAGCTCGCGTCTCCGAGCCGGCGCTGCCGCTCGTGCTTGCCGCCCTACACACCGAGCTCGACCGCGGGCTCCTCGTGCTCCTGCCCGAGGACGCTGACGCGCGGGACGCCGCCGAGGCGGCCGCTTGGTTCCTCGGTCCCGAGCAAGTCGCGCTCCTGCCCAGCCGCGGCGTCCGCTGGGAATCGGGCCTCGATCCCGCTCCGCACCTCGTCGGCGAGCGAGCGCGTGCGCTCGACGTCTTCGCCGCCGGAGGGCTCGTCGCCGCCTCGGCCGCCGCCGTCGCGGAGGGCATGCCGCCGCGCGACGACCGGCCGCAGCCAATCCGACTACCCCAAGCCGCCGATGACCTGACCGAGCGCCTCGCGCTCGCCGGCTACGAACGGGCCGAGCGGGCGGAGGAGCGCGGCCAGTTCGCCGTGCGTGGCGGCATCGTCGACGTCTTTCCGACCACCGGGCGCGAACCGCTCCGAATCGAGCTCTTCGGGGACGAGATCGAATCGATTCGCGCGTTTTCACCCTTCACCCAGCGCACGCTACATACCGTCGACGAGGCGGTGATCTACCCGGCGGCCGAACGGCGCTCAGACCTCGTCGAACCCATACTGGTCGACAAGGACGAGCCGATCCCGGTCCCGGATGATCTCGTCCCGCCGCTCGGCCGCGCTTCCGACCTGGTCTGGCAGCCCGACGCCGTGCGCGAGCACTGGGCGGAGGAGGAGCTCGAGCCGCAGCCGCTCGAGGGCGCCGCCGAGCTCGATCCGTTCCCGAGCGGCCAGCCGTTCGCGTTCGAGGCGCAGCGGCCGGCGATCGCCGCGCGCGGCCTGGCCGAGGCCGAGAACGAGCTCGGTGCGCTTGTGCGCGCCGGGCTCCGCGTCGTCGTCGCCTTCGCCCACCAGGGCGAGGCGCTTCGCAATCAGAACCTGCTCCGGCGCGTCGAGGCGCGCCTCTTCGAGCCCGGCGATGGGCTCCCAGGAGAGGCCGAGCTCCTCTACGCGGTGTCACCCGCACGCCGCGGCTTCGTCTGGCGCGATCTCGGCATCGCACTGCTCCCCGATACCCAGGTCTTCCGCCGCAAGCCGCGAGCGGCGGCGCGCGTCGGCCGCTCGCTCCAGTCGTTTGCCGACCTCCGTACCGGCGACCACGTCGTCCACGAGGACCACGGCGTCAGCCGGCTGCTCGGCTTCGAGACGAGGGAGGTCGCCGGAATCACGCGCGACTACCTCCTGCTCGCCTTCCGCGGTGACGACCGCCTCTACGTTCCACACGAGCAGCTGGGGAAGGTCTCCCGCTACGTCGGAATGAACGGCGCGCCGGCGCTCTCGAAGCTCGGCGGGAAGGCATGGCAGCTGCTCAAGAGCCGGGCCCGCGAGGGTATCCGCGAGCTCGCCGGCGAGCTCCTGCGGCTCTACGCCCAGCGCCAGCAGGCCCTAGGCTTCGCGTACGACCTGCGCCACGAATACCTCGAGCAGCTCGAGGCGAGCTTTCCGTACCGGGAGACCGACGACCAGCGGGCCGCGATCGAGGCGGTCAAGGAGGATCTCGAGGCGCCGCGGCCGATGGACCGGCTCGTTAGCGGCGACGTCGGCTTCGGCAAGACAGAGGTCGCCGTCCGGGCGGCGTTCGCAGCCGCGGTCAACGGCAAACAGACGCTCATGCTCGTCCCGACGACCGTGCTCGCCCAGCAGCACTGGAACACCTTCCGCGAGCGCTACCGGGACTTTCCGGTCCGCGTCGAGATGGTCTCGCGGTTCCGGACCGCGAAGGACACGAAGCAGGTGCTTGCCGATTTCGGGGAGGGCAAGGTCGACGTCCTGATCGGCACGCACCGCGTACTCTCACGCGACGTGATCCCGAAGAACCTCGGTCTCGTGATCGTCGACGAAGAGCAGCGGTTCGGCGTCGCGCAGAAGGAGCTCCTGCGGCAGCTTCGGCTTGAGGTCGACGTGCTCGCCTTGAGCGCGACGCCGATCCCACGTACGCTCCACATGTCGCTGTCGGGCCTCCGCGACATCTCAGTAATCGAGACACCGCCGGAGGGCCGACGGCCGATCCGCACGCACGTCGGCGAGTTCGACGAAGAGCTGATCAAGCAGGCGCTCGAGCGGGAGGTGGCCCGCGGGGGACAGGCGTTCTATCTCCACAACCGCGTTGAGACAATCGATGAGCGCGCGGCTTTTCTCCAGGGCCTCGCTCCGAACCTGCGCTTCCTGGTCGCCCATGGACAGATGCGGGAGAGGGAGCTGGAGGATCGGATGCTCTCGTTCCTGCGCGGCGACGCCGACGTGCTCGTCTCGACCACGATCATCGAGTCTGGCCTCGACATCCCCCAGTCGAACACGCTGGTCGTCGACCGGGCCGATGCGCTCGGGCTGGCCCAGCTCTACCAGATCCGCGGGCGGGTGGGCCGATCCGACGTGCTCGCCCACGCGTATCTCTTCTATCCGGACGCAGCAGAGCTCACTCCCGAGGCACGGGCCCGCCTCGCCACGCTCGCCGACCACACCGAGCTCGGCGCCGGCTTCGCGATCGCGATGCGCGACTTGGAGATCCGCGGCGCCGGCGACCTCCTCGGCGCGGAGCAGTCCGGCCACGTGGCCACACTCGGCTTCGAGCTCTACGTCGAGCTTCTGGCCGAGGCCGTGGCCGAGCTGTCCGGCGAGCGCCGGGTCGCGGCCCGGCCGGTCCGCGTCGACGCGCGGGTCGACGCGTACGTGCCCAACACCTACGTCGATTCCGAGGCGCTGCGGATCGACCTACACCGGCGCTTGGCGCTGGTGGAGACAGAAGACGAGCTGCGGGAGCTGGAAGCGGTGACGGTCGACCGGTTCGGCCCGTTGCCGGATCCCGTCGAGAACCTGTTCGGGATCCAGGAGGCCCGGATCAAGCTCTCACGGCTGGGCGCCGACTACCTCGTCTTTCGCCAGGGAAAGGCGACCGTGGGGCCGCTCGTGTTGGGCTCGGGCGAGCTCAGGGAGCTGCGTCGAAAGGTCGACACCGCCGTGTACACGACGGCGCGAAAAGAGGTCTCGCTGCGGGAGGACGGCCTGCCAGGGGCACTCCGATTAGTCGATGCTATCCTGGACACGCGCCAGGCAGCTTGAGCGGCGCATTTTCTATGAGACGAGCCACATTTGCAGGACTTTTCGCGGCCGCCCTGGCGGTGCTCGCAGTCGGTTGCGGCACCTCCAGCGACGCCGGAGACGTCCCGGCCAACTCCGTCGCCGTCGTCGGCGACCGCGCGATCACGAAGTCGGAGTTCGACGACCTCGTCAAGTACGCGAAGCAGAGCTACACCGCACAGAAGCGGCCCTTCCCCAAGGTCGGGACGCAGGAGTACGCCCAGATCCGCGACCAGGCGGTCCGCTTCCTCGTCCAGCGGGCGCAGTTCGAGGTCAAGGCCGACGATCTCGGCGTCGACGTCAGCGACGACGCGGTCGACAAGCGGATCGACGAGTACGTCAAGGACCGCCACCAGGGGAGCAAGAAGAAGTTCCAGGCGGAGCTCAAGCAGCAGGGGCTGTCCGATCAGCAGGCGCGCGACATCATCCGCGCGAACCTGGTCCAGGAGGCCATCTACAACAAGGTCACCGCCGACGTGAAGGTCACGGACAAGCAGATTCGGGACTACTACGACAAGAACAAGGCGCAGTACGGCACGCCGGAGACGCGGCTCGTGCGCCACGTGCTCGTCAAGGACAAGGCGCTCGCCGACCGGCTCTACAACCGGCTCAGGGTGAGCGGCGCCGACTGGGCGGGGATCGCGAAGCGCTACTCGGAGGACACAGGGTCGAAGAACAAGGGCGGGCGCTACACGGCGACCAAGGGCCAGGTCGTCCCCGAGTTCGGGAAGGCCGTCTTCTCGATGAAGACGAACGCGGTCACGAAGCCCGTCAAGACGCAGTACGGCTACCACATCATCCAGGCACTGGCGCCGATCAAGAAGGGCACGACGACGCCCTTCCCCCAGGTCAAGGAAGCGATCCGCCAGCAGCTGACCCAAGACACGAAGAGCAAGGAAATGGAGTCCTGGGTCGCCGACATGCGCAAGGACCTGGACGACGAGACTGCGTACCAGGTCGGCTACAAGCCGACCAGCATCGACAACGCCGCCACTGGCTAGTCCCGACCTCCTCGCCAAGGCTCTTCTCGAACTCCAACAGCTGACCGAGCGGCTGCGCCGTGACTGTCCCTGGGACCGCGAGCAGACCGCCCGAACGATCGTCCCGCACACGATCGAGGAGGCCTACGAGGTGGCGGATGCCGCGCTCGCAGGCGATCCCCACAAGCTCGAGGACGAGCTCGGCGACCTCCTCTTCCAGACCTACTTTCTCGCGCTGCTACTCGAAGAGGAGGGCGCCGGGGACCTCGCGTCAATTGCGCGGCGCAGTCACGACAAGCTCGTCGCCCGCCACCCGCACGTTTTCGGCGATGTCGAGGCGCGGACGGCCGGGCGGGTGCGTGAGAACTGGGAGCAGATCAAGGCGGACGAGGAGGGGCGCGAGGGCATCTTCCACCACTTTCCCGAAACGCTGCCAGCGCTCCTTTATGCGCGAAAGCTGCAGCGGCGAGCCGCCGCGATCGACTTCGAGTATCCCGACACTGCGGGCGCACTGGCCGACCTCGAGGACGAGCTCCGGGAGCTGCGCGAGGCGCTCGCGGAGGCCGGTGAGCGCCCACCGGAGACAGAGCCCGACGCTCACGTCTTCGAGGAGGTGGGTGACGTGCTCTTCGCGGCCGTCAACGTCTCGCGGCGCCTGAACGTCGACCCCGAGCTGGCGTTGCGGACGATGTCGAGGCGCTTCGCCGACCGCGTCGAGCGCGCGGAGGAACTGGCGGCGGCTGACGGGCGGGTCTTCACCCGGCTCACGCTCGACGAGAAGGACAGATACTTCGACGCCGCCAAGGAGCAGTTCCGCTGAGCTCACCGATCGCCGACATTCGCTCCCGTCAGATCCTCGATTCCCGGGGCAACCCGACGGTCGAGGTCGACGTGGTGCTGGAGTCCGGCGCGGTGGGGCGGGCGGCGGTTCCGTCCGGAGCCTCGACGGGGCAATTCGAAGCAGTCGAGCTGCGCGACGGCGACGGCGCGTACCTCGGCAAGGGCGTGCTCCGCGCGGTCGACAACGTGAGGCGAGAGATCGCGCCGGCATTGAAAGGGATGGATCCGGAGGATCAGCGCGCGATCGACTCGGCCCTCGTCGAGCTCGACGGCACCGGCAACAAGGGCCGTCTCGGGGCGAATGCCGTGCTCGGCGTCTCGCTCGCGGTCGCGAAGGCCGCGGCCGCGGATGCCGGCGTCCCGCTGTATCGCTGGATCGGCGGTGCCGAGGGCCATGTACTTCCGGTGCCGATGCTGAACGTGGTCAACGGGGGCGTGCACGCGCGCAACTCGCTCGACCTCCAAGAGTTCATGATCGTCCCGGGCGGCGCCGAGAGCTTCTCCGAGGGGCTCAGGATCGCGGTCGAGGTGTTCCACACGCTCAAGAAGCTGCTCGACGAGCGTGACCTCGCCACCGCCGTCGGCGACGAGGGCGGCTTCGCGCCAGACCTCGGCTCGAGCGAGGAGGCGATCGACGTGATCCTCGAGGCGGTCGAGCGGGCCGGCCATCGCGACCGGATCGCGATCGCGCTCGATCCGGCGATGACGGAACTGGTCGGCGAGGACGGGGTCTACTCGTTCGAGGGCCGTACCGCCACCTCGGAGGAGCTGACCGAGTACTGGGCCGGCCTCGTCGAGCGCTATCCGATCGTCTCGCTCGAGGACGGCGCCGCGGAGGAGGACTGGACGGCCTGGAAAGCGCTGACGGAACGGCTCGGCGAACGGATCCAGCTGGTCGGCGACGACTTGTTCGTCACCAACGTCGAGCGACTGCGACGCGGCATCGAAGATGGGATCGCGAATGCGATCCTGCTCAAGGTCAATCAGATCGGGACGCTCACCGAGACGCTGGAGGCGATCGCGCTCGCCCGCTCCGCGGGCTATGCGACGGTGATCTCACACCGGTCGGGCGAGACCGAGGACACGACCATCGCCGACCTCGCCGTCGCGACCAACGCGGGCCAGATCAAGACCGGCGCGCCCAGTCGCAGCGACCGGGTGGCGAAATACAACCAACTGCTCCGGATCGAGGAGGGGTTGGGGGCTGAAGCTGAATATCCCGGCTGGAATGCGTTTCCTCGGCGCTAGCGCGCTGGTCGTCCTTGCCCTCGCCGGCTGCGGCGGGGACGATGATGCAACAGCCACGGGGACGACCACGACCGAGACCGGCACGGCTGTCGTCAACGTCTACTTCCTCCGCGACGCCAAGGTCACTCCCGTGTCGCGCGGCGTCGTCACTGGTCCCGCCGTCGGTAGAGCAGCGGTCCAAGAGCTGCTGAAGGGGCCTTCGTCCGAGGACGATGGCGTCGAGACCGCGATCCCGTCCGGGATCGAGCTGGAGTCGCTCGGCATCAGCAGCCGCGTGGCAAGCGTCGAGCTCTCAGAGCAGCTTTCCGACGATGCCGCGCAGGCACAGCTCGTGTACACCTTGACGCAGTTCCCGACCGTGAAACGCGTGGACTTCGGGGCAGACGCGCCGGTGGGGCGCAGGGCGTTCGAGGAGCAGACACCGGCCGTCCTGGTCGAGTCGCCCTTGCCCGACGAATCGGTCGAGTCGGGCTTCGAGGTCACCGGGACCGCGAATACCTTCGAGGCGACGTTCAACTATGAGCTGAAGGATGCGTCTGGGGAGGTGCTGAGCAAGAACTTCGTCACGGCCACGTCCGGCAGTGGAACTCGCGGCACGTTCAAGTTTACTGTGCCGTACGAGCTCGATGAGCCGCAAGACGGAACGCTGGTCGTCTTCGAGCTCTCCGCGGAAGACGGCTCGCGCACGCATGAGTCCGAGATCCCACTGCACCTCGAGTAGAGGCTTTCAGAGCCGGGGCCGCCGGTAGGCTGAGACCGTGGCGTTGATGTTGCCCCGCCGCACCAAGATCGTCGCGACACTGGGGCCCGCCTCGGCGACTTCCGACTTGGTCACGGGCCTGGCGAAGGCGGGCATGGACGGCGCCCGGCTCAACTTCTCGCACGGGACCCACGAGGAGCACGGCGCGTATGCGAGGCTCGTTCGGGCCGCCCAGGAGGAGGTCGGACGGCCGATTGCCCTCATCGCCGACCTCCAGGGCCCGAAGCTCCGGATCGGCGAGCTCGAGCAGCCGATCTCGCTGCGCGCCGGCGACAAGGTCGTGGTGACCGGGGATGCGGCGTCCGACGGCGAGCTGCCGGTGCGCCCATCCATTCTCGGGCAGGTGCTCCAGCCGGGCCACGACGTCCTCATCGACGACGGTCTCGTGCGGCTGCGCGTCGAAGCCGTCGAGCAGGGCGCTGCGCGCTGTGCGGTTCTCGTCGGCGGGACGGTTGCGGCCCACAAAGGCGTGAACGTGCCCGGCGTGCCCGTGCCGATTCCGTCCCTGACCCGAAAGGACGCCGAGGATCTCGAGTTCGCGCTCGGGTTGGGAGTCGACTTCGTCGCGCTCTCGTTCGTCCGCTCCGCCGCCGACGTTCGCGACCTCAAGGCCCTGATCGAGCAGGCTGGATCCCACGCCCACCTGATCGCCAAGATCGAGAAGGCGGAGGCCGTCGACGCCCTCGTGGCGATCCTCGACGAGACCGATGCGGTCATGGTCGCCAGGGGCGACCTCGGCGTCGAGATCGGACCGGAGGTCGTCCCTCTGCTCCAGAAGCGGATCATCAAGGCGGCGCTCGACCGCGGGAAGCCGGTGATCACCGCGACGCAGATGCTCGAGTCGATGGTTCACCATCCGGAGCCGACCCGCGCCGAAGCGAGCGACATCGCCAACGCGATCCTCGACGGCACCTCGGCGCTGATGTTGTCCGAGGAGACCGCCATCGGTGAGTATCCACTCGAGACCGTCCGGACGATGGATCGGATCTCATTGGCGATCGAGCCGAGCATCGAGTACCGCCACCAGTTCCCGCAACCTGGGGACGAGCCGAGCGTGAACGAGGCGATGTCGAACGCTGCCTGCGACCTCGCCGAGACGTTGGGCGCGAGGGCGATCCTCGTGCCGACCTTCACGGGGCGCACGGCGTCGGTCGTCGCGAGGCTCCGGCCGCGCAGACCGGTGATCGGCCTGTCGCACCAGGATTACGCGCTCCAGCACATGGCGCTCGAGTGGGGCGTGTCGCCGGTCCGGATGGCGGAGGCTGTCGACGTGGAGGAGCTCTGGAGCAGCTCGCTCGCGGCCGGGCGGCAGACCGGGCTGCTCGAGGAGGGCGATTTGGTCGTGCTCACGGCCGGAACCGCCGTCAACATCCCCGGCACCACGGACATGATCAAACTGGCCTACGCCTAACGTCCCTGCCGGCGGACGCCCAGGAACGCCAGGAGACGTAGCAGGAGCGCTCGACGCCGTCCCGAAGGGAGGCGCATGCCGAAGTCCCAGCGGCGAGTGTCGCGTCGTCGGCGACGAACCTCGGTCCTTCGCTGGATCGCTCTGGCGACCCTGGCGATCGTCGCGCTCCTGTATTACCGCCCGGTCAAGAGCTACGTCGAGACGCGCAGCTCCCTGCAAGAGCGTCGGGCCGAGGTGCGCAAGCTGCGCGAGAAACGGGACGAGCTCACCCGCCGCCTCGAGGAAGCCGAGACGCCCGAGGATCTCGCCCGCCGCGCACGCAAGCTCGGCCTCGTCAAGCCCGGTGAGCAGCTCTTCATCGTCAAGGGAATCGAAGAGTGGAAGCGGCGAAGCGCCACTAGGCTTGGAGGGGATGGATGACCGGGCCGTCGTCGAGCGCCAGATCGGCCGCACGCCGCGCGCGTTCCTGCGCGTTGTCCGCCGCTGCCCGTTCGGCGCGCCCGCCGTCACCGAGCAGGCGCCGTACGACTCGGCCGGCGAGCCGTTCCCGACGACCTATTACCTGACCTGCCGACACCTGGTCGCCGCCGTTTCCCGCCTCGAGGCGGCAGGCGGGATCGAGCGCTGGAGCGCGGTGCTCGAGCAGGATCCCGAGCTGGCCGCCAGCCTGGCTGCGGCGACGGAGGAGCAGCGCGCCGTTCGCCGCGAGCTGGCCGGCGGGACGGTCGGACAGGAAGGCGGGGCCTCGCTGGAGCTGGGCATCGGCGGCTCCTCCCGCCCCGAGAAGCTCAAGTGCCTCCACGCCCACGTCGCCTTCGCGCTCGCGCGGCCCGGCTACGAGCTCGGCGAGCAGATCCTGGCCGGGGTCGAGTCCCCCTGGCCGGGCCAGTGCTGCTCCCTCGGCTAGGAAGGGCAATGCCGAGCTCACTCGACGCCATGCGGCAGCAGTGGGAAGAAGGCAACCGCCGCCTCGAATCCCAGGCGTCCGACTCCGCCTACCCTCAGCTGCTCGAACAGCTCGAGGTGGCGACCGACGAGCTGCGGAAGCGGGTCGGGGAGAGGTTCACGCTGGCGCAGCTGGCCGAGGCTTATCGTGCTTCCGACCACGACCACTGGCTGCGCGAGGCGGTCGAGGAGCGGGGCGGCGCTCCCGGCTGGGTGCGCCACCTCGCCGTCGTCCAGGACGCGGCCTTCCATCTGTACGCGCGGGGAGCCACGGACTACTCGCCGTGACGGGCGCTCCGTCAGCCCCGGCTTCGCGGACCCGGCGACCGAAGCGCGGCCGCCTTGTCCTCCGCTGGATGATCGGCGCCGCGATCCTGGCGTTGGTGTTCGGAATCGGCGTGGCGGTCGGACAGGCGCTCGAGGATCGGCCCCGGGCCGGCAAACCGGTCACAAACGTCTCGACGATCCGTCCCTGGACGCAAACGCAGCCCTAAGCAGCGAAGGAAGCGCTGACAAGGGTGCGAAGAATGTGAAGGTTTGCTTAGACTCGCCTTCGATGGACGAAGGTGAAGGCAGAGCGCGGCGTCAGCCGCCTGGAGACGGCGGTGCCGACTGGCTGACCCTTGGCCAGGCTGCGCGGTATCTCGGAGTGGCGCAGAGCACGATCCGGAAGTGGTCCGATCAGGGCCGCCTCTCGGCCTTCTACACGCCTGGCGGCCACCGCCGCTACCGGCTGCGCGACCTCGAGGCCTTCGTGGCGGGCTCCGCCGGCGGTGCGACCGCGTCGCGCTCCCGTCCGGCCCCGCTCGTGCTGATCGTCGACGACGACCCGCGGATCCGAGAGTTCGTGCGGGTGAATCTGGAGATGGACGGTTTTGCCGTACGCGAGGCAGGAAATGCCGACGAGGGGCTGGCCGCACTCGAGGACGAGCCTCCGGACCTGATCCTGCTCGACGTGATGATGCCGAAGGTCGACGGCTGGGAAATGCTTCAGCGCGTTCGCGAGCGCCACGGGGTCGACTCGATCCAGGTGATCATGTTCAGCGGCCAGCTCGAGCACGACGGGTCCGATCAGGCCGAGGCCGGCGGGGCGCAGGCGTTTCTGGGCAAGCCGTTCAACCCGCAGGACCTCGTCGCCCGCGCCAAGGACCTACTAGGAAGCTAAAGCTCCTCTGAAGCGCGCAAGAGCCCTGCGACGATCACCCCGATCGCCGCGACGAGGCTGATCCAGATCCCGATTCCCCGGCTCGCGGGCTGGAACTCCTCCGGGATCGAGATCAAGCGAATGAGCACGAGGATCGTCGCTATCGACCCGAGCACGATCACGACCAGACTCTCGGGCACTGTGGCCGGCAGCACGATGCCGGCCTGGTGCAACAGGTGAAGCGCGATGACGGCAAGACCGATGACGAGCACGATTTTCGCGAGCGTGCCCGTATGCCAGCCGATGACCGCGATCGTGGGCTCCTCGCCGACTCCGACGTACCAGCCCATCAGCGTGGACAGGCTGAGCACGAGCCCGGACAGCCAGGTGAGGCGCTCGCCTGCGCCCCAGATCCAGGCGACGTCGGGCGCGAAGCGGTCGTTCGCCCCGACGTACGGCTCCTCAGGCGGAAACGGCTCGGGAGTCTGCACGGGCGGAAGTATCGGGCATCGGCCGGACTGAGGCGCTATAGACCGAACAGGCGCTCGATCTGGTTCCAGACGACGACCGAGAGGTACGCGGTCAGGACGAGGAGTGCCAGCAGGACGGTCCAGAAGCGCAACCGCGCGAGCCCGCGTTCCCGCACCCGGTCCTCCCGGGCGCGGCGACGCGCTCGATGGAACCGGTACGCACGATCGATCGCCCTCGGATCGATTGGCGGCGGGTCCTCGACGGCATCACGGCGCCGGGCCGGCTCGGCCATGCGCAGACTATAAATGGACTACATGGCGGCGGCGACTGGTCAGCTGGAGAGTCTCGCCGCAGCCGCGCGGGAACTGACCGAGTCTGAGAGCATCGACGACGCGCTTGCGGCGCTCGCCCAGGCCGCGGCGGCGGCGACCGGCGCCACGTTGGCCGTCGTGCGCGTTCCAGACCGGTCCGGCGGCCTCCCTGCCCGCGGTGTCTGGTCGGCCTCGGCAGCGCTCGGCGCCGAGCTAGAGGGGTCACGCTTTCTGCTCGAGGAGCTCGGGCGGGAGGAGCAGCGCGAGCTGGACCGGCTGCCATCGCCGATTCGGCGCCTGGCAGACCGCATCAGCGCCGTCGGCGTGCTCGTTGTGCCGGCGCTCGCCGACGACCGTGTCCTCGCGACGCTCGAGCTAATGCGTCCCGGGCAGCGCTTCTCGGCCGCAGACCGGATGCTCGCGCAGATCGCCGTCCACCAGGCCGGGCTTCTCGTCCGGGCGTTCGAGCCCCCGAACGGCGCAGCGAACGGCGAGACGAGCCTGTCGGCGGCACTCGACCTTGCCGGCCACGCGCTGACGGCGGGAACCGAGGAAGCTCGAAGCGCCGAGCGGATTGCGCGGCTGACCGCGGAGGTCACCAACGCGGAGTCGTGCCTTCTCTGGCGAGTCGAGACCGGCGACGCCGAGCCGATCGCAGCCGTCGGAGTGACAGCTGGGATCGATCGGATCGCGCGCGATGCGGAGCAAGCGCTCGGCGAGCAGAGCATGGTCGTGAGGAAGGAGGAGGCCGGGGCGGTCGCGCTCATCCGGCTGGGCGACCCTCGGCTCGGCGGCCTGCGGCTCGTGTTCGGAGACTCGGGACCGGCTGAGGAGGAGCTCGAACGCCTTGCAGCGTTCGGCGCCCGCGCAGCGCATGCGCTTCGTGCTGGGGAACGGACGGCCATGCTCTCGCAGGAGGTCGAGCGAAGCCGAGCGCTGATCGCCGTGGTCGGTCAGGCGACGGCCGAGCTCTCGCTCGCGCACACCCTCGACACTGCCGTCGACCGGGTCGCCGAGCTGCTCGGCACGCGTCGTGCCGCGGTCTACCTGAGCACGGGCCGAGAGCTGGAGACGGCGGCGGAGCGCGGCCTGGCCGGCCCGCACCTTCGAGTCGCCCACGCGCTGCTGGGACTTGCGCTCGGACGTCTGCGTCCGAGGCCCCTACTCGAGATCCCAGATGCTGCGGGCGAGCCGTCTCTCGCCGGAGTTCGGGAGGCGGTCACGGATGCAGGAATCGAGGCCGCAATCTCGGTTCCGCTGCGCGCGGGCGAGGAGCTGATCGGTCTCCTCGTCGTCTACCTGCCGAGCGGCCGCCGCTTGCAGGCGAACGAGTCGGCACTGCTCGCCGCACTGGCGGGACAGCTGGCCGTCGCCGTGCAGAACGCCCGCCTGCACGAAGAGACGATGCGCCTCGCCAGCGATCGGGAGCAGGCGCTCCGGTCCGAGCGGCGGGCGGCGCGGCGGCTCGAGGCGTTCTTCGAGATCTCGCGCTCCTTCTCAGAGAGCCTGAGGCTAGACGAGACGGTTGCCGCTGTCACACGCACGGCCGTCGAGCTGCTGGAAGTCGACGCAGCCGTCCTGCGGATTCCCGAGGGGCGAGGAGAAGACCTCGTCCCTCGCTCGATCCACATCCCCGATCAACGGCTCGCGCCCGCGCTGGAGCCGATCCTCCGCCGCCCGCAGCCGGTTGCGCGGCTGACCGGGCTCGGCCTTGGACGGGCCCGCCGCGCCCTCGTCCTCGACGAGGTAACCGCCGAGCGGCTCGGCGGCGGCCACGAGCTCCTCGTGCCGTTCCTCCGGCGGGGCTCGAGCGCCGCGGTCGTGCCGATCGTCGCGTCCGGCGAGGTAATCGCGGCGCTCACGCTCGTCGCCCTCGATCCGGCCCGCACCATGGATGCCGACACGGTCGAGACCCTCCGCTCGCTGGCGGCGCAGGCCGCGCTTGCGATCGACAACGCCCGGCTCTATCAGCAACAGGCCGGTTTCGCCGACGCGATGCAGCGATCGTTGCTGCCCGCGACTCCTCCGATCCTGCCCGGGATCGACGTCGGCAGCGTCTACGAGTCATCTGCCCGCCTCGACGTAGGGGGCGACGTGTTCGACTACGCGACGCTGCCCGACGGCGAACTGGCGGTCGTGATCGGAGACGTGACGGGGAAGGGGATCGACGCGGCAGCTGACATGGCGATGACCAAGTTCGTCTTCCGCTCCCTGGCGCGCGAGCATCCGAGCCCGCCTGACTTCCTGCGCGCGGCGAACGAGGTCGTCGTCGACGAGGTGCAGGAGGGCAAGTTCGTGACCATGGTCTACGTGACCCTCAATCCGGAGACGGGAGAGCTCGCCTGCGCCAGTGCGGGGCATCCGAATCCCAGACTCGTGCGCTCGGACGGAACGGTCGTCGAGCTGGCAGCGAGCGGGCTCGCGCTCGGGATCGCCCGCGAGCAGGACTACGCGGAGGCGCGCGAGCGGCTCCACCCGGGGAACGTCGTCGTCCTCTTTACCGACGGCGTCATTGAGGCGCGGCGGGACGGCGAGCTCTACGGTCACGGTCGGCTCGACCGCATCCTCTCCGAGCACCGAGAGCTGTCCGCGGCGGAGCTGGCGAAGGCAGTGGTCGACGACGCCAGGGCGTTCTCGGGCGGAGACCTCGCGGACGACTCGGCGGTCGTCGTCGTCAAACGAAAGTGAGCGAGCACTTCCAGGCAACGCTCACGGGGGTCGTGTTCGCCGCCGGAGCGGGGTCGCTGGCGACCGAGATCGCGGCCTCGCGGCTGCTCGCGCCCTACTTCGGCAACTCGACGATCGTCTGGGCAAACGTCATCGGCCTGATTCTCGCGTCGCTGTCGCTCGGGTACTGGCTCGGCGGGCGGCTCGCCGACCGGCGCCCGACGCCGCGTGCGCTAGGGGCTGTAGTTGTGGGTGCGGCCTGCCTCATCGCAGTGATCCCGTTCGTCGCCAGGCCGCTGCTCGACCTGTCGGTCGAGGGACTGGACCGCGTCTCGGCGGGGGCGGCGATCGGATCGTTCTTCGGCGTGCTCGTCCTCTTTGTCCCGCCGGTCGTCCTGCTCGGAATGGTCGCGCCTTATGCGATCAGGCTGGCGCTCACCGACCTCGCGAGCGCGGGAACGGTGGCCGGCCGGCTATACGCAGTCTCGACCGTGGGAAGCCTCCTCGGCACGTTTCTCTCGGCGCTCGTCCTGATTCCGGCGATCGGCACCCAGCGGACGCTGCTCGCGAGCTCAGTGCTGATCGGGCTCGGCGGCGCGATCCTGCTGGGTCGGCGGTGGCTCGTGCTCGCCGTCGCGCTGGCGGCCTTGATGCTGATTCCGCCTGGGGCCGTCAAAGCCCAAGAGGGCCTGCTCTTCGAGGACGAGTCTCGCTACCAGTTCATCCAGGTGGTCGAGCGCGACGGCGTCCGCCGCCTGTATCTCGACGAAGGGCTCGCGACCCACTCGGTCTGGCGGGAAGGTGAGGTTCTGACTGGGGGCGTCTGGGACACGTATCTCGCCGTGCCCGACCTGCTCGGCCGCCCGCCCGAGCGCGTGGCGATGCTGGGGAACGCCGCCGGAACGGCCGCCCGCGCTTTCGCCAGGTACTACCCCCCGGCACGCATCGACGGCGTCGAGCTCGACCCCGCGGTGAGCAAGGCCGGTCGGCGCTTCTTCGAGATGGGGCAGACGAGCACGCTGACCGTGCACGACGACGACGCCCGGTCGTACCTGCGCCGGACCGACGCCACGTACGACCTGATCATCGTCGACGCATACCGCCCGCCATACGTCCCCTTCTACCTCGCGACCAAGGAGTTCTTCGAGCTCGTCCGCGATCGCCTCAATCCCGGCGGAATCGTCGCGCTCAACGTGGCGACCACGCCCGACGACCACAGCCTGGCGGAGCACATCGGTGGAACCCTCGCCTCAGTGCTGCCCCGCGTCCTCGCGTGGCAGCCGCTTCGTTTCAACCAGATCGTGATCGGTCAGAACGGGGCCCCAGCAGGCTCTGTCCGCCCCGCTCCTGAGGATGTGAAGGTGCTCGTCGACGACCTGAGGCGAAACGCTCGGCCGGTCGAGCCGGCGGACGATCCCTGGACGGACGACCGTGCACCGGTCGAGTGGGTCACCGACCGGATGATCGTCGAGTTCGCCGCCGAGGGTGGCCGCTTCGAGGAAGCGCCGCTGCCAACCCTTCCCTAATGCAGCACTAGCAGGCCTTTTGCCTACACTGCCCGCCGGATGAGGCGTGGGGTCCTGATCGTCGCCGCAGCGCTCGCCTGCCTGCTGGCCGGCCTGTTCAGCGCTGCCGTTCTCGCCGCCACCGGGCCCCTCGTCGCACTGACGACTACAACCCTCCCGACCACGACGCCAACGACCACGACCGCGCCGCCCCAGCCGCTGCTAATCGCGGAGGGCGTCTCGGTCGGAGAGACCGAGGTTGGTGGGATGACGCTCGCCGAGGCGAAGGCGATCGTGCAGACGAAGTTCGACGAGGCGCTTGTGATTCGCTTCGGGCGCACCAAGCTTTCCGTTTCGCCCCAGCGGCTCGGCGCGACGGCGCGCGTCCGCCTCGCGATCGATCAGGCGCGCCGCGCGGCGCCGAACGCGCGCATCCCGCTCTTCGTCACCCTGCGGGCTGGCCGTGTGAGCGACTACGTCAATGCGCTCGCGCGCCGCTTCGACCGCCCGGCTCGAGACGCCGAGCTGACGGGTCTGCGTCGCCTGCGGCCGTGGATCACCAAGGAGCGTGCGGGTAAGGAGCTCAAGCAGCGCCAGGCGGCCAGGCGGATCGTCGCCGCGCTGCGCACGCACCAGCGCACCGTCCGGATCCACGCAACGCGGATCGACCCCCGCATCACGCGGGCCCGCTACGGGCCGATCATCGTCATCCGTCGCGAGTCGAAGCGTCTCCATTTCTACCGCGGCATCCGGCTCTGGAAGGTTCTCGGCGTGGCGACCGGCCAGAGCTCGTATCCCACGCCGATCGGTCACTTCTCGATCGTGACCATGCAGCGCCACCCCTGGTGGTACCCGCCCGACTCCGACTGGGCAAAGAATGAGAAGCCGATCCCGCCCGGCCCGGGCAATCCGTTGGGAACGCGCTGGATGGGCCTGAGCGCCCCCGGTGTCGGGATGCACGGCACCCCCGATGCGGCCTCGATCGGCTACTCGGCGTCGCACGGCTGCATTCGGATGCGGATCACGGAGGCGGAGTGGCTCTTCAACCGCGTGGGCGTCGGGACGCCGGTCTTTATCGTCCCGGCCTAGTCTTCAAGTTATGGCAGGGTGGCTGAAGCTCGCGGCCCAGGTGCTGGCCCTGGCGCTCGTCGCAGGGCTCTTCACGCTGCTCGTCTGGAAGCTGGCGACGCAGGACGAGGGCGCTGCACCGAAGCTCGGCCGAGGCGAGACCCCGCCAGCGCCCGCCTTCCGGCTCGACCGCCTCGACCAGCCCGGCAAGCTCTCGCTCGCCTCGTACCGCGGGCGGCCGGTGATCATCAACTTCTGGGCCTCATGGTGCATTCCGTGCAAGGAGGAAGCGCCGCTGCTCGAGTCGGTCTGGAAGCAGTATCGAAATCGCGGCCTGGTCGTCCTCGGCGTCGACATCAACGACGTGCGCAGCGAGGCGCGACGGTTCGCGCGCAAGAACGGGATGAGCTATCCGCTTGCCTATGACGGGCCGGGGGAGACGACGACCGACTACGGCTTGACCGGCGTGCCCGAGACGTTCTTCGTCGCGCGAAACGGGAGACTCGTCTGCGATCGCCTGCAGGCCGGCGTGCACCTCGAGGCCAACAAGGATCGCTTCGAGGAGTGCATCCAGGAGGTGCTAGCCGCATGAGGCTGCTGCTCGCGATCGCGATCACGCTCGCCCTCGCTTCGCCCGCAGCCGCTGCGTGCCCGACTGTGGCCGATCTCGAGGACGAGCTGATCTGCCCGACCTGCAAGACGACCCTCGACCAGTCGGACGCGCCGGTGGCGCGGCAGATCAAGGCGATCGTCGCCCGGCGGGTGGAGGACTGCGCGTCGAAGCAGCAGATCAAGGACGAGCTCGTCGCCGACTTCGGTCCGTCGGTGCTGGCTGCGCCGCCGCGGGAGGGCTTCCACTGGCTCGCCTGGGTGCTGCCGCCGATTGGCTTGCTCGTTGCGGCCGGCGTCATCTCTGTCCTCGTCTGGCGCTGGAGCAGAAGGTCCACAGCCGAGGTTGCCGCGGACTCGAACGGCCCCGTGCCGCTCGATCCCGACGTCGAGCGCCGGCTCGACCGGGAGCTCGCGCGCTATGACGACTGAAGTACCCGTTGCGTTTCTGGCTGGACTGCTCTCGATCATCACGCCCTGCGTGCTCCCGCTCGTTCCGGGCTACCTGTCGGCGGTCTCCGCGGTCGAGGCCGACCGGCTGGGTGAGGCGGGGGTCGGACGCCGGGTTGCGCGGGCGAGCATCCCCTTCGTGCTCGGGTTCACTGGGGTGTTCGTTGCCCTCGGAGCGGGCGCCGCCGCGCTGGGCGGGCTGCTCGACCTCAACCGGCGATCGGAGCTCGCCGGCTTCATCCTGGTCGTGCTCGGGCTGGCGTTTCTCGGGCTCCTGCCCTGGCCGGAGCGAATCGTGGTGCCTGGCCTCCTGACCGGCGCCCACCGGCGTGGCTCCTCGGCGCTGCTGGGCGCCGCTTTCGCCGTCTGCGCCGCACCCTGCATCGGCACCGTACTCGCTTCCGTGCTGGTGCTCGCCGGGAACGCGGAGACCGCGCTCAAGGGGTCAGTGCTGCTCGCTGCCTACTCGGCCGGCCTCGGGATCGCCTTCGTGCTGGCAGCGGTCGCCTTCGTCCGCGCGATGAGCGCGTTCCGCTGGCTTCGCGACCAGTACCACGTCATCCGCATGGTCAGCGGCGCAGCACTCGTTGTCCTCGGGTTGCTCCTGTTCTTCCATCGGGACGCGTGGCTGCGCGTCGGCGTCAACCGGTTGCTCGAGGTCGTCGGGTTAGGCACCTTCTGAGCGCAGCCGGGCCTCGACCGCCCGGATGCTCCGACCGACCATCGCCGGCAGGCAGAGCCGCTCAGCCTCGTCGACGGACACCCAGCGATAGCGGTCGTGCTCCTCGTTCAGGCTGACCTCGGCGTTCTGCAGAGCCTGGGCCGTATAGACCCTCCACCCTTCGTCACCGACGCCGCTGCGGGTGATCGGAAGCTCGAGGCCGGCTTCCTCGCGCAGCTCCCGTTTGGCCGTTGCGTCAGGATCCTCGCCAGGATCGCGAGCCCCTGAGGGCGGCGTCCACGCCCAGTCGCCTTCGTAGTCGGGCCCGCGGTCGGTACGCCGGTGCAGAATCAAATACTCACGGCCCTTCTCGCCGGCTCGCCAGACGATCACCGAGCAGCCGTACGGCTTCTCGGTCGCGGCGAGAAACGGCGGATCGAGCTCGAGTGATCCATCCGCGACTGTCCGGCGGGCGTGTTCGATCGAGAGAAGGAGAAACGCGACGCCGACGCCGCGATGCTCGGGAGCGTACGGTGTGAGCCGGCGCGCCGCTTTCTCGAGCTGCCGTTCGCAGCCGGTTCGGTTTCCGCGCCCGGCCTGGTACCAGGCGACCGCGACGTGGACGAGGCCCTGGAAGAAGTCCTTTTCGGCCGGCTCGGCCGCGCGCCAGACGTCTTCGAGCGACTCGTGCGCCTCGAAGTAGTCCCCTCGCTCGATCTGCGCCAGCCCAAGCCGTAACCCATCGATCACAACGAGAGTGTTACCCTCGAAAGCGGTGTGGCGACGATCCTGCTGACCGGGGTCGATCTCTTCTTCCGCGGCAAGCTCGAGGCATCGCTGCCCGGGCATCACTTCGTCCCGGTTGATGCCGCCGATACGCCGGACCTGGTGATCGCGGACATCGCACGGGTCGATCCGGACGAGGTCGCGGACGCCTTTCCCGACACGCCGATCCTCGGCTTCACGAACCATGCCGACACCGAAGGGCTGCGCCGCGGACACGAGGCCGGATTCGATCAGGTGGTGGCGAAATCGGCGCTCGTGGAGCGGGCACCGCAGCTCGTCGAACAGCTCATCCCCTAGGTAGGCTCAGTGTCGTGACCTACATCATCGCCGAGCCCTGCATCGACATCAAAGACCTCTCGTGCGTCGACGTCTGCCCGGTCGACTGCATCCACGAATTCGAGCGGATCCTGATCATCGATCCCGAGGAGTGCATCGATTGCGGGGCATGCGAACCGGAGTGCCCGGTCGAGGCGATCTTCCCCGAGGATGCGCTCCCCGACAAGTGGGAGCCGTTCGTCAAGATCAACTACGCGTACGGGGACGGCGCCGAGGTCGTCAACAAGCTGACCGACGAGTACGCGACCGAGCACAACGTGCAGAACCCGCCGCTGGAATAAGTTTGCGCAGGGCGGGTACTCCTCCTACGAGGAAAGGAGGGTCAGATGCCCCAGCAAGCCTGGAGTAACAAGCGCGAACGACAGTACGAGCACATCAAGGAAAGCGCCAAGGAGCGCGGTGCGTCGACGAAACGCGCGAAAGAGATCGCGGCCCGCACGGTCAACAAGGAGCGGGCCCGCTCGGGTGAGGCGCGCGAGTCGTCTCGCACCTCGAGACGGGACATCTCATCGGGCCGCCGCGGCGGCCTGCGCTCGAGGACAGGGAGGCCGAAGGGCCGCACGAAGGAGCAGCTGTACAACGAGGCCAAGCGGAGGAACATCCCCGGGCGCTCGAAGATGAACAAACAGCAGCTTCAGCGCGCAGTCGACAGGCGCAAGTAGACGTAAGAAATCACCAATCTGCGACACGGAGTCGGGTGGCTATGCTCCCGGCTCCGTTGCGCCCGAAGACGCTGGATCACGTCGCCTACTGGCTGGAGAACCGCGACCGGATCGCGGATTTCCTGACGAACCATCTCGGCATGCATGTGATCGAGCGCACCGATCGCTTCACGCTCGTCGGCTCCGACGCGCGAAAGGGAAAGCTGACGCTCTTCGAGGCTGAAGGCCCGCGTGAGCGCGGTGCCCTCAAGCACGTCGCGTTGCGGGTAAATGACCTCGAGACGGCTCTGCGGGAGCTTCCGGACGACGTCGCGGTTGACCGCCGGAACGGAGCGGCAGTCTTCGACGTCGGCGACGACGTCAGCCTTGGCCTCGTCGAGGCCGACACCGAGACGGAGTACGACCTCGACCACGTCGCGCTCTTCTCCGCAGACCCGGAAGGCACTGCGGAGCAATACCGCGATTACGGATTCGAGGCCGCCGAGCCCGGCTCTTCAGGCGCGCCGCGCGTGGAGGTGGCGGCAGCCTACGTGGAGTTCCACGAGGGCAAGCCGGGAGATCCCGAGCGGCCCCTTCTCAACCATCTCGCCGTCCTCGTCGACTCGGCTGAGAAACACCGGACTGCGGCCGAGCAGCGCCACATCGAGGTGCAGGACTTCGTCGACGCGCCCAACACCTTGGCCGTCTTCGTGTGGCTGCCGGAGCACGTGCGGCTCGAGTACGTCGAGCACAAACCGACGTTCGCGCTGACCTAGTCATCGCGGGGGCCGGGATGGCCGGCTTGTGTGCTGCGGCCAGGGCGCGCGACCTCGGCGCGCAGCCGATCGTGTACGAGAAGGGCACACGCGCCGGCGGCTCCATGCTTCTCTCGAGCGGCTTCGTCTGGCGCTTCCGCTCTGTGGACATCCACCTGGAGGAATGTCCCGGTGCGGACGAGTCGCTGGTCCGCGCGATCGTCGAGCAGTTCGACGATGCACTCGACTGGCTGGAGTCGATCGGAGTCGAGCTTCTCACTCGCGAGACCGGAAACCCGCTCACTACCGGCGCCCGGTTCGATCCGACGCAGCTCGTCCAGACCCTCGCACGCGACATCCGCCTGGGCGAGACGACCACCGAGCCGACGATCCTGGCCACCGGCGGCTTCCCGGTGGGGCTCGCGCGCGAAAAGGGACTCATGCTCCGCGCGAACCCGTGGAGCGAGGGTGATGGCCTCGAGCTCGGCCTCGGTCGAGGCGCGACGACCGTCGGCGACCTGGACGAGTTCTTCGGCCGCGCGATGCCGGCCGTGGACCGCATCGAGGAGGAGGACTTCGTTCGGCTGACCCAGCTCTACGGCCAGTATGCGACCGTCAAGTCCAAGTACGGTGGCGAGCGGTTCGAGGGGCCGCCGGCGTGGTCGGAAAACGACCTTGTCCAGGAGATCGCCCGCTGGCGGGGAGGCCTAGCCTGGTACACCGTCGACGGAGAGGACACGTCTAAACGTGTCCGGGAGAGGACGGTCTTCGAAATGATCGGCGCAGCCCGTGAAGCTGGAGCGCCGGTCCACTCCGAGAGGGGTCAGATCTCCATTCTCGTCCGAGCCGCGGTCACCCACACGATCGGCGGGCTGCGCATCGACGAGGCGGCGCATGTGCTCGACGAATCCGGTCGCCCGATCGAGGGCCTCTTCGCCGCCGGCGTCGATGCCGGCGGCTGGTCGACCGGCGGCTATGCAAGCGGGCTCGCGGCCGCGCTCGTCTTCGGGCGGATCGCCGCCGAGTCTGCTCTCTCTTAGGCCGCCTGCAGGTAGGCGCAGCGGCGGTCGTCGCCGGGCAGCGGTGAAGGACCGATGCGCGTCACGAGCATGCGCCCTTCCTCCTCGTCGAGGACGGTGCCGACCGCCGGCAGCTCGCCATCACGCTCGCGGAGCTCGTAGCCCGTCGGCTTCGAGACGAAGAGGAGGTACTTCACGCGGCGGGACTCTAACGCCGCGCGGAGGACGGCGGCTAGTCGATGATCGCCTCGCGCAGAGCAATCGCCACTGCGTGAGTTCTCGTGTCGGCTTCGAGCTTCGTGAGGATGTGGCGGACATGACTCTTCACCGTCTCCTGGCTGATGAACAGCCGTTCGGCCACGTCTGCGTTCGACATCCCATTGGCGAGTAGTTGGAGAATCTCCCGCTCGCGGCCGGTCAGCATGTCATCGCGCTCGCCCGGCAGGAACGCCGGCATCAGGGCCGGATCGACGTAGCCTTTGCCGGCCGCGATCTTCTCGATCGCCCTAACGAGGGTTTCGTGAGGCGCTTCTTTGAGGATGTAGCCCTTGGCGCCCGATTCGAGGCCCCGGCTGAGCAGGCTGCGCTCGCTGTAGGCCGTGAAGATCAGCACCGAGGTCTCGGGCACCTTCGCGGTCAGTTGTTTGGTCGCCTCGAGCCCGTCCATGCCCGGCATGCGGACATCCATGATCACGACGTGCGGCTTACGTCGCTCCGCCAGCGAGACGGCCGACGCGCCGTCGGATGCCTCGCCGATCACGCGAATGTGCGGCGCGTGCGAGAGCGACAGCCGCAGTCCTTCGCGGACGACCTCGTGGTCGTCGACGATCAGGCAGGTGATCTCGCTTCGGCCGTCGCCGCTGGGGTCCTGTGCCACGGGAGAAGGATTCTAGGGCTGGCTGTCAGACCGCGAGCGCAAGCTGCTCGTCGTGTAGCGTGCCGTCGAGCGGGCGTACGCGCCGGTCTCTGACCCCGTACTCCCGGGCGAGCGCCGCGACCTGTTCGCGCACCGGCTTTGTTTCCGCGCTACCGAGGTACGCACGGCCCTTGTACAGCTCGAGGTAGTGCTCGAGCTGCTCGGGCCAGTCGCGGGCGAGCTGCTCGAGGAAATGCTCTCGCGTCCCCGGCCGGAGGAAGAGGAGGTTCGTCCAGACGCCGGTTGCTCCCGCCTCGCGCGCCGCCTTGACCACCTCGCGCAACTGCTCCGGCTGGTCGGAGATGCCTGGCAGGATCGGCGCCATCCCGACGCCGACCTTGATCCCGGCGTCGACGAGCTCCCTCACGGCGCGCAAACGCTGGCGCGGATGCGCGGTGCTGGGCTCGGTCCTCCGCCAGACGTCCGCGTCGAGCGTCGGGATCGAGAAGGTGATCGAGACTTTCGCGCGCCGAGCGGCCTCGGTGAGGACGTCGAGATCGCGGACGATCATCGGCCCGCGAGTGATCAAGCTGAACGGATTCGAGGCCTCGGCGAACGCCTCGATGCACCCGCGGGTCAGGCGGTAGCGCCCCTCGGCCGGCTGATACGGATCGGTGGCGGCGCCGACCGCGACCGACTCGCCTTCCCAAGACGGCCGCGCGAGCTCCTTGCGCAACACTTCGACCACGTTGACCTTGACGCGGATCGAGGTGCCGTAGCGCTCGTCAGAGGGGCGGTCGGCGCGCTGCTCGAAGGCGCGCACGTAGCAGAACGTGCAGCGGTGGACACAGCCCATGTAGGGGTTCAGCGACCACCCGAAAACCATCCCCTTGACGCGGTTCAAAGCGCTGCGGCACGGCTCTTCGCGGTACTCGGCGCCCATGCCGATAGTCTAGAACATACGTTCGCTCACTTGCGCCGTCAGGCCCGTTCCTATAATCCGCAGGACTTCCTTGGACGACGACCGACCGCCTAGTACTCACGCCCGGTCAGGCCGGGCATGAGCGATCTCCTTCGAATCATCGTGGTTCTCCTCCTCGTGCTGGGGAACGCGATCTTCGTCGCCGCCGAGTACGCGCTCGTGACAGCGCGGCGCTCACGGCTGCAGGAGTTCGCGGACACGGGCCGCGCAGGAGCAAAGCGCGCGCTCGAGCTGATGGACAACCCGGTGCGCTTCATCAGCACCGTCCAGGTCGGGATCACGATCGCCGGCATTGCCATGGGCGCGATCGGCCAGCCGCTCGTCCAGGACTACTTCACGTTCATCCAGTCCGACACGGTCGCGTTCCTGATCGCCTTCTTCATCCTCACCTTCCTCAGCGTCTCGCTCGGCGAGCTCGTTCCGAAGGCGATCGCGCTCCAGCGGGCCGAGCGACTGGCGATCGCGCTCGCCTGGCCGATCGACATGCTCGGCTGGATTGCCCATCCGCTGGTCTGGCTCTTACAGACGTCTGCGAACGCGGTCGTCCGTCTGTTCGGGATCGAACCGGCGCCGGCCGGCGTCGTCGTCCAGACTCGCGAGGACGTGCGCGCCTTCCTCGCCGAGGCCGGGAAGAGCGGCGCGGTCGAGGGCGTCCAGCAGGAGGTGCTCTACGCCGCCTTCAGGTTCGCCGAGAAGGAGGCACACGACGTCATGGTCCACAAGCCGGAGGTGGTCGCGATCTCGGTCGACCTGCCTGCGCGGGAGTGCCTCGCCGCGGTCGTCGACTCGCCGTACACGCGCTACCCCGCCTTCAAGGACTCGCTCGACCAGATCGTCGGGATCCTCCACGTGCGCGACCTGTTCACGGCCCTCTACGAGCGCGGCGTCGACAACGTCATGATCGCCGACCTGCTCCGCAAGCCCTATTTCGTGCCGGAGACCAAGGACCTGGCCGCGCTCCTCGCCGAGTTCCGCGCCCAGAACCAGCACATGGCGATCGTCGTCGACGAATACGGCTCGATGCAGGGGATCGTCACGCTCGAGGACCTGCTCGAGGAGATCGTCGGCGAGATCGAGGACGAGTACGACCTGCCGGACGAGTCGCTCGAGCGACTCGACGACCGCACGATCCGCGTCCACGGCACTTTCCCGATCGACGACTTCAACGAGCAATTCGACATCTCGATGCCCGACGAGGACTACCACACCCTCGCGGGGTTCGTCTTCGGCCAACTCGGCCGCGCGCCCGAGGCCGGCGACGAGGTGACCTGGAACGGGCTCAAGTTCGACGTGATCGAGGTCGACGGGACGCGGATCGAGAAGCTGCAGGTCGAGTTCCTGCCGGCCGAGGAGGCGGAGGCGTCGGCGGAGAACGCCTGAACACTTTGCGCGGCTTCGCGGGGGCCGAGGCGCCTCCGTCGTGGCCGGTGCTTCCCGGGACGCCGCGGCCGGAGCGTCTCGAGCTCTCGATCGACGCCCTGTCCGGCGTCGGGCCGACGGTCAAGCGCAGGCTCGCCAAGTTGGGGCTGGGGACGGTCGGCGATGCGCTCGAGTACCCGCCCCATCGCTACGAACCGGCGGCCCCCGAGCGCCGGATCACCGAGCTCTTCGGCGAAGACGAGGCCGTCATCGCGGGCGAGGTGCGGAGCACCCGGCTCCAGCGGGCACGGCGCTTGAAGCTCGTCAAGGCGCGTGTCGCGGACGAGACCGGTGAGATCACGGCTGTGTGGTTCAACCAGGCGTGGCTTGCCGACCGGCTGGTTCCGGGGATGCGCGTGCGGCTCCGTGGCTCGCTGCGCGGGCGGGAGTTTGCGGTCCGGTCCTACGACCTGAACGGCGTGTCGTCGACGGCCGACTTCGCGCCGGTCTACCCGGCCACGGAGGAGGTCACGGTCAAGAAGCTCCGAGAGGTCGTGGGTGGCGCGCTCGAGTACGCACGAGACGTCGTCGATCCATTGCCGGCCGACCTGAAGGCATCGACCGGGTTGCCCGGCCGAGCCGATGCGCTGGTCGCGCTCCACCGGCCGAGGGAAGGGGCTGACGGCGAGCGTGCCAGACGCCGGTTGGCATTCGACGAGCTGCTCGTCCTGCAGTTGGGACTCGCCCGGCGCCGGCAAGGGCGGGAGGAGGAGCGGGCGACGGCGCTCGGCGAGCCCGGTGAGCTCGTGGCGCGGTACCGATCGGTGCTGCCGTTCGAGCTGACCGCCGACCAGGATCAGGCGATCGCGGAGATCGACGCCGATCTCGCGGAGGAGAGGCCGATGGAGCGGCTCCTCCAGGGTGACGTCGGCTCGGGGAAAACCGTCGTCGCGCTCTACACGCTGCTGCGGGCAGTCGAGGCGAGGCGCCGCGGCGCGCTGATGGCGCCGACTGAAACCCTCGCCGAGCAGCACTTCCTCACGATTGAGCCCATCTGCCGTGAGCTCGGTATCTCGTGTGCGCTCCTGACGAGCTCCGTTGGCGTGAGGGCCCGGCGCGCGGCAGCCCAGGCGCAGATCGTCGTGGGCACGCACGCCCTGATCCAGGAGGGGGTGGATCTGGGCGACCTGGGTGTGGCCGTCGTCGACGAGCAGCACCGGTTCGGAGTCGAGCAGCGAGCCGCAATCAAGGCGGGACGCAGGCCGCACACGCTCCACATGACGGCCACGCCGATCCCTCGAACGCTCGCCCTCACTGTCTACGGCGACCTCTCGGTGACGGAGATCACGAAGCCGCCGGCGAACCGAAAGCCGATCGTCACGCGGTGGATCCCCGAGGAACGAGCCTCGGAGGCATATCGGCGCCTCACCAGGCTTCTGAAGGAAGGCCGTCAGGCCTACGTCGTCTGCCCGCTGATCGAGCAGTCGGAGACGAGCCGGGCCCGAGCCGCCGAGCAGGAAGCCGAGCGATTGCGCGCCAACGAGCTCCGCGGATTCCGCGTCGGCTGTCTCCACGGGAAGCTGCGACCGGACGACCGCCGCGAGCTGATGGCGCGGTTCAAGGCCCGGGAGCTGGACGTGCTCGTTGCGACCACGGTCATCGAGGTCGGCGTCGACGTCGCGAACGCGACCGTGATGATCGTCCAGGAGGCCGATCGCTTCGGGCTCGCCCAACTCCATCAGCTGCGCGGCCGGGTGGGGAGGGGCGCGGAGCAGTCGTACTGCCTGCTCGTGTCGCGCCGGAAGGAGGAGCTCACCGAGGGCGCCCAGGCTCGCCTCGACGCGTTGGTCGCGACGACCGACGGCTTCGAGCTGGCCGAAGTCGACCTCGAGCTACGCGGGGAGGGCCAGCTCCTGGGGACGCGTCAGTCGGGCGTGACGGACTTCCGCTTCGCCAAGCTGCGCGCCGACCGCGACCTGCTCGAGCAGGCGCGGGCGGTGGCTGAAGAGCTCGTCGATTACGACGGGCCGCTGAACGACGAGGTCGAGCAGCTCTTCGCCGAGCACGACCTAGCCGCCTGACCGCGACGTTCTCGACCGCGCCAACCCTCGAGCAACCCTCAAGGGGGTCTGACCCCATGAGGGTGGTCGAGGGTTGCCCTACTTAGACTCGAGCGCGTGCGGATCATCGGTGGAGAAAAGCGGGGTGCGAAGATCGTCGCCCCCAAGGGCCATGACACTCGGCCCACCGCGGACCGTGTCAGAGAGGCTGCGTTCAACCTCATCGGCCCGGTCGACGGCGCGACCGTGCTCGAGCTGTTCGCCGGATCCGGCGCCTACGGCCTCGAAGCGCTCTCTCGCGGCGCCGACGCGGTCGTCTTCGCCGAGTCCGACCAGGCCGCCTGTGCCGCGATCCGCCAGAACGTGGAGAAGCTCCGCCTCACCGGCGCCACGGTTCTGTGCCGCGACGCGATCCAGGTTCTCTCGGAGGAGGCGCGAGCAGGCAGGCGGTACGATCTCGTCCTCGTCGACCCGCCTTACCGCCTGTTTTCCGACGTGCAAACCGGCCTCGCCACCTATCTCCCACGGGTCCTCGCCGAAGGCGGCGTCGGCGTCGTCGAGACCCACACGAAAGAGGAGCCGGAGCTGCCGCTCGCCGTCCGGACGTGCCGTCGCTACGGCTCCGCCCGCCTGACGCTCTTCGAGCACGAGTGATCACGGCCATCTACCCCGGTACGTATGACCCGGTCACGAACGGCCATGTCGATGTGATCCGCCGTGCCGCCGGCATCTTCGACCGGGTCGTCGTCGGCGTCGTCGGGACCCCCACGCACAAGCAGCCGACGTTCTCGGTCGACGACCGGGTCGAGTTCCTCGAGAAGGCCTTGACCGATCTGGACAACGTCGAGGTCGACGTCTTCAAGGAGCTCGTCGTCGAGTTCGCGCGGAAATGGGACGCGAAGGTGATCGTCAAGGGCCTCCGCGTGATCTCCGACTTCGAGTGGGAGTTCCAGATGAACCAGCTCAACCGGACGCTCGCCCCGGACATCGAGACGGTCTACGTGATGGCGAGCCCGGAGGTCAGCTTCGTCTCCTCGAGCGGGATCAAGGAGATCGCCGCCTATGGCGGGAACGTCGACCAGCTCGTCCCGGAAGTGGTTGCGCAGCGGCTCCGTCAGATGTACGGAGACGGCCGGCCCGGCGCTCCCGTCCCACCCTCCGAGTAGACTGCTCGGCCATGGACGTCCTCGTTCTCATCGACAAGCTCGACGACCTCGTTCACAACGCGAAGGCGGTGCCGCTCACCGACCAGGTGCGGATCGACCGCGAGGAGATTTACGAGATCCTCGACCAGATGCGCGCGACGATCCCGGAGGAGATCAAGCAGGCCCGCTGGATCGTCAAAGAGCGGCAGGAGATGCTCGCCGAGGCGAAGCGCGAGTGCGACCGGATTCTCGGCGAAGCGCGGGAGCAGGCTGCCCGCGAGGCGTCGCAGACCGAGATCGTCAAGCTCGCCGAGCGGCAGGCGCAGGAGATCATCGACGAGTCGCGGCGGCAGGCCCGCGAGACGCGGCTCGAGATGGAGGACTGGGCCGACAGCATCCTCTCGACGCTCGAGGTCAACCTCGACAAGTTCCTCGGCGCCGTCAAGCGCGGGCGCGAGCGGCTCCACGAGCGCTCGCAGGAGACGGTCGTCGCGGGCGTCGCGGCGCAGAGCACCAACGACGATCAGCCGTACGAGTAGCGCGCGGCCCGTAGCTGCGCTCTACGACGTTCACGGGAACCTGCCCGCGCTGGAAGCCGTGCTCGCGGAAGCGGGCGATGCGCAGCTCGTCTTCGGCGGCGACCTGGCGGCCGGGCCGATGCCCGCCGAGACACTCGACCGGATCATGGGGCTGGACGCACTCGTGCTCCGCGGGAACGCCGACCGCGAGCTCCTCAGCGGGCCGTCGGGCGGCCTGATCGACGAGTGGGTGGTTAAACAGCTCGACGACCGGCACCGCGAGTACATCGCGGCACTTCCCGAGCAGATCGAGCTCGACGTGGAGGGTGTCGGGCACGTGCTCTTCTGTCACGGCTCGCCGCGAAGCGACGAGGAGATGATCCTGAAGACGACACCAGACGAGTGGCTTCGTCAGATGCTCGCGGGCGTGGAAGCCGATGTCCTTGTCTGTGGCCACACGCACATGCAGTTCGACCGGCGCGTCGATCGCTGGCGCGTCGTCAACGCCGGCAGCGTCGGACTCGCCTACGGCGCGCCCGGCGCGCATTGGCTTCTGCTTGGCCCCGACCTCGAGCATCGGCGAACGCCCTACGACGCGGACGCTTTCGCCGACTGGGTGAAGACATTCGACTGGCCGATCGCCGAGCGTTTCGCCGAGGAGAACATCCGGACGGTGCCGTCGGAGCAGGAGGCGCTGGAGTTCTTCGAGCCGATGGCCGCCGAGGCTTGGGAGCACGGCTACCCTGGCCGATCGTGACCACCTTCGACCTCAGACAGGCCAAGCTCCGTCCCGGGGAGGAGTACCGCGACGAGCAGGAGATCACGCTCTCGCCGTATGAGCTCGGCGGGCAGCGCTACCTGCCCGTGCCCGAAAAGGTGAACGCCGAGCTCGTCATCAACCGGGGCACTAGCGGGACGACATTCGAGCTCAACTTCCCAGTCCGGCTCCACGGGCCCTGTTACCGCTGTCTCAATGACGCCGTCCTCGACCTCTCGATCCACGCTCGGGAGTACCAGGCGACGAGCCCAGGAGAAGCCGACGAGCTGAAGACTCCGTATGTGGTCGACAACCAGCTCCAGCTCTCGAGCTGGGCGCGGGACGCGATTGCGGTCGAGCTGCCGCAGCAGATCCTCTGCCGCCCGGACTGCGCCGGCCTCTGCGCGTTCTGCGGCGAGGATCTGAACGAGAGCCCGCACGAGCACGAGGACGAGCGTGCGGATCCTCGCTGGGAAGCCCTCGAGGGCCTACGCGAGAAGCTCTAGCCGCTGCGTCGGCTCGAAGCGCTCGAGCAGTCGCCGGTCGTGGGTAACGAGCACGATCGTGCCTTCGTAGCCGTCGAGCGCCGCCTCCAGCTCCTCGATCGCCTCGAGGTCGAGGTGATTCGTCGGCTCGTCCAGGACCAGCGCGTTCACCCCCTGCGCCGAGAGCAGTGCGAGACCAGCGCGGGTCCGTTCGCCGGGTGAGAGTCAAACCGACGGCCGGAGGACGTCGTCGGCGCCCAGCGCGAACTTCGCGAGCAGCGTCCGCGCTTCGCCTGCCGGCAGTCCGCTGCGGTCGCAGAAGGTCTCGAGCAGCGTCTCAGGTCCGGCGAGCTCGGAACGACGCTGCTCCAGCTCCCCGAGGCGGACGCCGGGCCAGGCCCGGCGATCCCCACGGGTCAGGGGAAGGTCGCCGAGCAAAGCTCCGAGCAGTGTCGTCTTGCCGCTGCCGTTCGGCCCCACCACCGCGAGCCGATCGCCGTGACGCAGCTCCAGGTCGACCGGACCGAGGCGAAAGTCGCCTCGCTCGACGACGGCCCCGGAGAGGCGGACGACGACGTCCCCCGCACGACTGGACGGCAGCTCGAGCTGCAACCGCCACGGCTGCCACGGCTTGTCGACCTTTTCGAGCCGCTCGAGCCGCCGGTCGGCGGCGCGAACCTTGGACCTGAGTGCCTGGGTACCGCGCCGGTTGGCCATCTTCCCCGCCGAACGTGCTTGTCCACGTCGCTCGTGGAGGAGTCCCGTGAAGCGGTCGCGCTCAGTCACATAGCGCGCGTACGCCTCTTCTTCCCGCTTCCTTGCCAGGCCGCGGAGGCGCTCGTACTCGTCCCACGAGCCCGCGAACTCGCGCACTTTCCTTGTTTCCGCTTCGAACTCGACGATCCGCTCCACTGACTGCTCGAGGAACGCACGGTCGTGGGAGACGACCACGAGGGCGCTCGGCGTCTCCTCCACGAAGCGCTCCAGCAGTTCCAGGCCGTCGAAGTCGAGGTTGTTCGTCGGCTCGTCGAGCAAGATGACATCGGGCTCCGAGGCGAGTAGCGCGGCGAGGTTGGCTCGGGCGAGCTGACCGCCCGAGAGCTCCTCGAATGGGCGTTTGACGTCCGCGTCCAGTCCCATTCGCGCCGCCGCCTTGCGAAGCCTCCAGTCGGGCACGTCCTCGGGTTGAACGTCGTCCTCCTGCGGCAGGTAGCCGACTGTCAGCGAGGCTGGTCGCCGCTCGACTTGCCCGGAATCCGGCGGTTCGAGGCCCGCGAGCACGCGAAGCAGCGTCGTCTTGCCGCTGCCGTTCGGCCCGACAACGCCGTTCCGCGCTCGAGGCGGAACGGCGACGGACACGTCGTCGAGGACGACGTCGGCGCCGTAACTCTTTGTGATGTTCGAGGCGGCGAGCGTGCCGCCGGGCGTGCGCATGCGGTCCTCCTGATCCGAGAGGGAGCGAAACGGAGTTTTCGATCAGGAAGCGCGCATAGGTCGAGCCCGGAAGCTCAGGGCAATCGTAGCTATAGTGCCGCTCCGCGATGGCAGTCCCCAAGCGAAAAACCTCGAAATCGCGCCGCGACAAGCGCCGCGCCCAGCACAAGCTCGAAGCGCCGCGCCTGAACGAGTGCCCGAACTGCCACCGACCGATGCGGCCCCACCGCATGTGCCCGAACTGCAAGACCTACCGCGGGCGCGAGGTGGAGCCGCTCCGCGCCCCGGTTCCGTAGAATCGGCGCGCTCTAATCCCCAACGCAAGCGAGGTGACATGGCAGCGTCCCGTGACGAAGTCTTCGAGCGCATCAAGGAAGTCCTCTCCGAGCGGCTGAGCGTCGAAGAGGCGGACATCACCGAGGAGGCAAACTTCCAGGAGGATCTCGACGCTGACTCGCTCGACCTGGTCGAGATGATCATGGAGCTCGAGGATCAATTCGGAATCAAGATCCCGGACGAGGACGCCCAGAAGATCCAGACGGTCGGGCAAGCTGTCGACTACGTCACGTCGCACCAGTAGCAGCGGCGCCCAAGGGGGGAAACCCGCGCGACTTGCGGCCCTGATCGACGAGCTCCCGGCGGAGCTGGTCGAGAACGCGTTCACCCATCCCTCTTGGGCCTCCGACCGCGCCAACTCATACGAGCGGCTCGAGTTCCTCGGCGACAGCGTCCTCGAGCTCGCGGTCGCGAGAACGCTCTACGATCGGTATCCGGACTTGACCGAGGGCAGGCTCGCGAAGATTCGGTCACACGTGGTGTCCCGGACGAGCTGTGCCGTCGTGGCCCGGGAGCTCGAGCTCGGGCCACGTTTGATCGAGAAGGGCTCGAGCTTCGTCCCCGGGGACGAGCTCGAGCGGCTCTCGCAGAACAGCAACGTGCTGGCCGCGCTGCTCGAGGCGGCGCTGGCCGCGCTCTTCCTCGAACACGGCTTCGACCAGATCGAGGAGCCGATCGTCGAGGCCTTCTCGGGCCGGATCGAGTACGCGGCGACGACGCACGTCGACTTCAAGACGGAGCTCCAAGAGCAGCTCGCGGCGAGGGGGCTGCAGGTGAGCTACACGGTGCTCGACGTCGAGGGCCCGCCCCACGACCGCAAGTTCACCTCCGCCGCCGTGATCGACGGCGAGGAGGCCGGGGTGGGGATCGGCGCATCGAAGAAGGCGGCGGAGCAGGAAGCCGCCAAGCAGGCGCTCGACAAGCTTCGCGCCTAGACTCGGCGAGCTGCAGACGTTTTGAGCGGCATCCGGCTCAGTTACTAGCGTTCGGCGCGCGTGCATCTTCGCGCGATCCGCATCCGCGGCTTCAAGTCCTTCCCTGATCCGGTCGAGGTTCGCCTCGAGCCGGGCGTCGCCGTGGTCGTGGGGCCGAACGGTTCCGGGAAGTCGAACGTCGCCGACGCGCTCCTCTGGGCGTCGGGAAGCCTCAGCCCGAGCGAGCTCCGCGCCGAGAAGCCGGATGACGTGCTCTATGCCGGCTCCGGAGGCCGCCCCGCGGCCTCGTACTGCCAAGTCGAGCTCGTGCTCGACAACGAGGACGGCGCCCTTGCCGACCTGCCGTTCGCCGAGATCTCGATCATGCGGCGGCTCCACCGCGGCGGCGAGGGGCAGTACCTGATCAACGGGACGGCGGTGCGGCGGACCGATCTGGTCGAGGTGCTCGCGGACGTGGGCCTCGGCGGCGCCGCCGGCTCGGTCATCTCCCAGGGCAAGGTCGAGGAGATCCTGGCCTCGAAGCCGGAGGAGCGGCGTGCGCTCGTCGAGGAGGCGGCGGGCCTCGGCAAGTTCAAGCGGCGCCGCCACCGCGCCGAGCTGAAGCTCGCCCGCGTCGCCCAGGATGTGGCCCGCGCGCGGGAAGTCGAAGCCGAGGTCAAGAAGCGCCTCCGCCCGCTGGCGCTTCAGGCGACCGCCGCCCAGCGCGCCGAGAAGCTGGGACGCGAGATCGCCGGGCTGGAGGCCGCGATCGCGACGATCGACCTCGGCGCGACCGACGAGCAGATCGCCGCGGCCCAAGAGCGCCGCACCGCCGCCGAGCACGCCGGCAAGCGAAGCACGTCCAAGCTCGAGGATCTGCTTGCCGAGCGCAATCGCGCGGAGGACGAGCTGGCCGACGCCGCCGGCCGCCGCGAGAGCGCAACGGCGGCGCTCTACCGGCTTCGGAGCGCCGCAGAGCGAGTCGCGCTCAGGCGTGAGAGCGCGGGCACGCTCGTCGAGTCGCTGAGGGACGCCGCGGCGAAGCCTCGTCTGCCCATCGATCTACGACGGCAAAGGCTGCGCGATGAGGCGCGGGAACGGCTCCGTGCGCTCGAGCGGATGCTCGCGGAGCGCGAAGGCGTCCCACCGGCCGCCCGGGCGCTCGCCGAGGACGGGCACCGGCTCGTCCATTCCGAGCTGGACGTGCCTCCCGGGGACGAGCGTGCGGTCGCTGCGGCGCTTCGGGGTCGCGGCGCCGCCGTGGTCGCCCCGGACGAAGCGACCGCGCTCGCTCTTGTCCAGGAAGCGCGCCGCCGAGGGCTGGGCAGCGTCACCGTTGTCGTCGGCGAGCGGCTGCTCGAGGACTTCGCCATCGTCGACGAGCACGAATTGCTCTCCGCCGAGAAGCTCGCCGTCACGCGAGACGGAATCGCGTTCGACCCAGTGCGCAAGGAGCTGTGGTTCGCAGGTGAGGCGGCGGAAGCCGTTCTGCTCGAGCTCGAGGCGCGGCGGCGCGCGCTCGCCGATGAGCTCGCCGAGCTCGAGCGTGACGACCCGGCTGCGACCCTTGTCGCAGACGACACCCACTTCCGCCCGCTGATCGGAATCGCCGAGCGACTCGAGGCGACGCTCGCCGCCGCGGAGGCGATCGCCGCCCGTTCGGAACCTACGCTCCGCGCCAGGGCAGACGCTGGAAGCGCTCGAACCGGCGAGCTCGCCGAGGAGCTGCGGAAGCTCGGAGCGGCGGAGGCAGAGGTCCGGCGCGAGGCCGCCGAGGTCTCCACGCGGACGAGCACCATCGACGTGGAGCTCGCGCGCCTTGGGGCCGAGCGGAGAGATGCGGAGCGGAGGCTCGAGGCGGCGGGCGCTGAGCCGGCCGA
>Ga0126313_10000054_pt1 | contig 46012 bp, 38 predicted proteins | sample Plot105A_FD_89954 | JGI IMG/M metagenome (GOLD analysis project Ga0126313, IMG submission 89954) | Serpentine soil microbial communities from UC McLaughlin Reserve, CA, USA - Plot105A | ecosystem: Environmental > Terrestrial > Soil > Grasslands | place: USA: UC McLaughlin Reserve, Lake County...
AGCGCTACCCGGATCGCGTGCTCCTCGCCGAGGCGAACCAGTGGCCGGCCGACGTCGTTCCGTACTTCGGCGACGGCGACGAGTGCCACATGGCCTTCCACTTCCCCGTCATGCCGCGGCTCTTCATGTCGCTTCGCCGCGAGGACTCGATGCCGATCGTCGAGATCCTCCAGCAAACCCCGCCGATCCCGGAGAACTGCCAGTGGGGCCTCTTCCTCCGCAACCACGACGAGCTGACGCTCGAGATGGTCACCGACGAGGAGCGCGACTACATGTACGACGAGTACGCGAAGGACCCGAGGATGAAGCTGAACCTCGGGATTCGCCGGCGGCTCGCGCCGCTGCTCGAGGGCGGTCGCGACGAGGTCGAGCTCATGACCGCGGTCCTATTCGCCCTCCCGGGCAGCCCGATTCTCTACTACGGCGACGAGATCGCGATGGGCGACAACATCTACCTCGGCGACCGCGACGGCGTGCGGACCCCGATGCATTGGTCGACCGATCGGAACGGCGGCTTCTCGCGCACCGACTTCGCCCGCCTCTACCTGCCGCCGCTCATGGATCCCGTCTACGGCTACCAGGCCGTGAACGTCGAGGCCCAGCTCCGGACGCCGACCTCGCTCCTCCGCTGGCTCCGGCGCTTCATCGAGCTCCGCAAGCAGCATCCGGTGTTCGGGCTCGGCACGTACGAGGCGATCTGGCCGATCAACCCCCGGATCTTCGCCTGCATCCGGACGCACGAGGACGACATCGTCCTCTGCGTCCACAACCTCGCGCGCTCGGCCCAGTTCGTCGAGCTCGACCTGTCGCGGTACGCGGGTATGGTGCCCGAGGAGATGTTCGGGCGGACGCGTTTCCCCGCGATCGGGGAGCTGCCCTACCTCATGACCCTCGCGCCGCGAGGGTTCTTCTGGTTCCAGCTTCGGAAGGCGGGCGATGAGTGACGTGGCGACGCGCGCCGCGGCGGGTGACCTCACCTTCGTCGACGGCGACGAGCTCGCGGCGTTCGTCGTCGCGCAACGCTGGTTCGGCTCGAAGTCGCGCGAGGTCGTCGGGGCCTCCGTGCTCGAGGCGATCGTCGTGCGGCCCGCGGCGCCGCTCCTCGCGATCGCGCTCGTCGAGGTCCGCTTCCAGCCAGGGACGCACGACGTGTACCAGGTGCCGCTCGGGCTGCGACCCGACGCGGACGGCTGGGACAGGGCCGTCGTCACGCGCTCCGAGGGGTGGACGGTCTACGACGCGCTCGCCGATCCCGAGCTGGCGCGGGAACTCGCACGGCTGATCGAACGCGGCGGCGAGGCCGAGGACGAGCAAGCAGGCTCCGTGGTCAGCTTCTGCCCGCTCGGCGACGCCCTCGAGAACGTCAACGGCGACGTGCGGCCGATGGGCGCGGAGCAGTCGAACACCTCGGTCGTCTTCGGCGAGCGGCTCGTGCTGAAGGCTTACCGCCGGCTCGAGGCGGGCGTGAACCCCGAGCTCGAACTGCTGCGGTTCCTCACGCGACACGGGTTCGCGAACATCGCGGCGCTGTCCGGCTGGTACGAGCACGCCGGCCGCGTGATGGACGCGACGCTCGGAACCCTGCAGGCGTTCGTCCCCGGTGAGCGCGACGGGTGGGCGCTCGCGCTCGAGTCGCTTCGCGAGGGCGTCGAGGACTTCTTTGCCCGCCTTCGTCGCCTAGGCGAGGTCACGGGCGCGATGCATGCGACCCTCGCGTCGGACGCTGCCGATCCCGCGTTCGCGCCCGAGGAGCCGAGCGGCGAGACGCTCGGGATCCTCGTCGCGACGATTGACGAGGAAATCGCCGCGATCTTCGGGGACCTGCCCGCCCGCCCCACCGTCGAGCCGATCGCGACGCGCGGCGAAGAGGTCCGCGACCACCTGCGCCAGCTCGCGGGCGTCGGCGCGCCCGGCCGCGTGATCCGCCACCACGGCGACTACCACCTGGGCCAGGCGCTTTGGACCGGCGACGACTGGGTCGTCCTCGACTTCGAGGGCGAGCCGGCGCGCTCCCTGCCCGAGCGCCGGCGCAAGCGCTCGCCGCTCCGCGACGTCGCCGGCATGCTGCGCTCGTTCGCGTACGCGTCGTCGGTCGTGGTCATGGACGGCGCAGGCCCGGTGCCTGCGGCCGAATGGGAGCGCCGCGCGCGGCACGAGTTCCTCGCCGGCTACCTCCCGGCGGCCGAGGCCGCGCGCATCCTGCCGCCTGGGCAGGACTCGTTCGAGAAGCTCCTCGCGCTCTTCGAGCTCGAGAAGGCCGTCTACGAGCTCCGGTACGAGCTCGACCACCGGCCCGACTGGGTCGGTGTCCCGGTCGCGGGGATCATCCGACTCCTGGACGAGACGTCGGAGGGCGCTCCGTGAGCCTCGCCGGAGACGCCGAGCGCCTCGCCGCACGCGACCACCCCCAGCCGCACGCTGTTCTGGGTGCGCACCGCGCCGACGGCGGCGTCGCGATCCGCGCCTACCGGCCGGCCGCGGAGAGCGTGCGCGCGCGTCTCGACGACGGGGCGGCGGTCGACCTCGAAACTCGCTACGTCGCAGGGTTCTTCGAGGGCGTGCTCCCGGACGCCGACCTGCCGCTCCGGTACGAGCTCGAGGTGACCTACCCGGACGGCGGCACCGTGACCGTTCGCGACGCGTACGCGTTTCTGCCGACGCTCGGCGACCTCGACCTTCACCTCGTGGGCGAGGGGCGACACGAGGAGCTCTACGCGTGGCTCGGCGCACACGTTCGCGAGGTCGAAGGCGTGGTCGGGGTCGCCTTCGCCGTCTGGGCGCCGAACGCGCGCTCGGTCAGCGTGGTCGGCGACTTCAACCTCTGGGACGGGCGCCTGCATCCGATGCGCTCCCTCGGTGCGTCGGGGATCTGGGAGCTTTTCGTCCCGGGGGCCGAGCCGGGCGCCCGCTACAAGTTCGAGCTTCGCGACCGGTCCAGCGCGATTCGGCTCAAGGCCGATCCCGTCGCCTTCGCGACCGAGGCGCCGCCACAGACGGCGTCGGTCGTCCATCGATCCGAGCACGCGTGGGACGACGACGCGTGGCTCGAGGAACGGCGAAGCAGCGTTCCCCACGACGGACCGATGTCGATCTACGAGGTGCACCTCGGCTCGTGGCGGCTGAATCCGCTCGAGGGGAACCGGCCGCTCACGTATCGGGAGCTCGCCGCGGAGCTCGCGACCTACGTCAAGGACCTCGGCTTCACGCACGTCGAGCTCCTTCCGGTCATGGAGCACCCGTTCGCCGGGTCGTGGGGCTACCAGGTGACCGGCTACTACGCGCCGACGGCGCGCTTCGGCTCGCCCGACGACTTCTGCGCATTCGTCGACCACCTCCACGGCGAGGGAGTCGGCGTGATCCTCGACTGGGTGCCGGCGCACTTCCCGCGCGACGAGTTCGCCCTCGCGCGCTTCGACGGCACGGCGCTCTACGAGCACGACGACCCGCGGCGCGGCGAGCACCCGGACTGGGGGACGCTCGTCTTCAACCTGGGCCGGAACGAGGTGCGGAGCTTCCTGCTCGCGAACGCCCTGTACTGGCTCCGCGAGTACCACGCCGACGGCCTGCGGGTCGACGCCGTCGCGTCGATGCTCTATCTCGACTACTCGCGCGAGGACGGCCAGTGGGTGGCGAACGCGTTCGGGGGGCGCGAGGACCTCGACGCCGTGTCGTTCCTGAAGGAGCTGAACGAGGTCGTGTACGGGCGCGAGCCCGGGATCGTGTCGGCCGCCGAGGAGTCGACCGCGTGGCCGGGCGTCTCGCGGCCGACCTACGTCGGCGGGCTTGGCTTCGGGTTCAAGTGGAACATGGGCTGGATGCACGACACGCTGGACTACTTCCGGCGCGACCCGGTCTACCGGCGGTTCCGCCACCACCAGCTGACGTTCTCGCTCGTCTACGCGTTCTCGGAGAACTTCATCCTCCCGCTCTCGCACGACGAGGTCGTCCACGGAAAGGGATCGCTGCTCGGGAAGATGCCGGGCGACCGCTGGCAGCAACTCGCGAACCTGCGGGCGCTCTACGCGTTCATGTGGGCGCACCCCGGGAAGAAGCTCCTCTTCATGGGCGGCGAGCTCGCGCAGGAACGCGAGTGGAGTCACGACGCCTCGCTCGACTGGCACCTGCTCGAGCGCCCCGAGCATGCGGGGATCCAGTCGCTCGTCCGAGACCTGAATCGGCTCTACCGCGGCGAACCGGCGCTCTGGGAGGTCGACTTCGACGGAGCCGGGTTCGCGTGGATCGAGCCGAACGACGCGGCCGCAAACGTCCTCGCATTCGCGCGCCGGTCGCGCGACGGCGAGCGCGTGGTCGTGTGCGTCCTGAACCTCTCGCCCGTGTCACGACACGGGTACCGGCTCGGCCTGCCGCGCTCGGGCCGGTGGCGCGAGCTCCTGAACACCGACTCGGAGTGGTACGGCGGCTCGAACGTCGGGAACGTCGGCGGCGTGGAGGCGGATGCCGTGCCCTGGCATGACCAGGCGTTCTCCGCGGAGGTAAGCCTGCCCCCGCTCGGCGCAGTCTGGTTTTCGCCCGAGAAGCAGGCCCCGACGTCATAGCTCTTCCGGCGTCCGTGTCGGCCGCTACTCGCCGAGGGTCGTGACGGTCGGGAGCGGCGGCTCCGGCTCGTGGTCGGCGAGCGCGTTCTCGGTGTAGGTCACGTTCGGGTCCCAGAGGATGAACTCAGGCGCGCCCGCATCGGCGGCGGCGTCGATCTGCGCCCGTACCTCGTCGGGTCCGTACGGGACGCCGAGCGAGAAGTCCTGGAGCCACGGCACGGTCCGGGCCCCGGTCCCGCGCACCCTGTTCCGGAAGTCCGTGATCGACGCCCGCACGATTTCGTAGGGCTGCGCGTTCGGGTCGGCGACGGCGTACTCGTCGGGCGACCAGTGCGACGGGTAAACCATCGGCGCGACGTAGTCGAGCTCGCGCGCCATCAACGGGATGTTCTGCGCAACCTCCTGGGGTCGCGTCGCCGCGACGCCGAAGACCGAGGCTCCGAGGTACACCCGATCGGGAAGCGCCTGGCGCGTCTCGCGGAGGAAGCTCGCGATCGCGCGGTCCTCGTGCTTCTTCAGGCCGGGGAAGACCATCGACGACCGCGGTCCGTCCGGGCGGCGGACGTAGTCGTAGAGGATCTCGTCCACGCCGGCTGCGACGGCGGCGCGCGCGACGTCGATGTTGTACCTGCGGACGACGGGGTTCGCGAAGTTCGTGAACCCGCCGTAGCCCGCGTACGGCTGCCCGTCGGGCGTCTGGATCACCTGTGCGCGGTGCCGGGCGCGCCATGCTGCCGACGCGAGCACCGGGTCCCGGAAGCAGACGAGCCGCCCGATGACGCGGACACCGCGCGCGTGGAGCATGCGGACTGCGGCGGGAAGGTCGTAGATGTCCTTGACCGCGCCGATCTGCCGCCCGTACGGAATGTCCGCGTCCCAGCCGACGTCACCCGCCTCGTCCTTCAGGTCGAGCTCGACTGCGTCGATCTTGCCCGCCGCTGCCATGCGGAGGATGGGCGCGCGAAGCTCGGGATTGCGCCACGCGTAGAAGGTGACGTGCACCGCGCGGACTGGGGCGGGAGGAACACGCGGGACGAGATTCACCGGAACCCGCTTCCGCGCGGTGTTCCCGAACGGATCGGTCGCGAGAACTGAGATTGTCGGCGCCGTGGGCGCCGGCATGCTCGTCGAGAACCGTCCGCCGTCGGTCGGGACGGGCTTTCCCGCGACCTCGACCTCGACCCCGGGGTCGACGCTCCCTGCGACGGTGACGGGCTTGCCGCGAGACGCGACGCCCGACTGCGGGGCGAGATCGATCTCGGGAGGCGTCCGGTCGATCGTGAGGTGCCACTCGTGGCTTGCATCCGACCCGGGGATCGGCCCGGGCGCTTCCGCGCGAACGGTGTGCTCGCCGTCCTCAAGCGGGCGGAGCTCGAACCGCGACGTGCTGAAGGCGGCGCGAACGCCGCGGCGGACCGGCCGTCCGTCGACGCTCCAGCGGACGCTCTTCGGATCCTTCGTCGTGACGGAGAACGCGAGCGTCGACGCGTCGGCCGCGCCGATCTGGTCGGTCCTCGGTCCGTCCGTCGACATGTCGGGCGCCGCGAGGCGCGGTCCGAAGACCGCGAGCCCGACTACGACGGCCATCGACCCGACGCCAAGCACGACGCGCCGGTACTTCCCCCAGTCCGGGAGCTCTTCGTCGGGCGAGGGCTCTTCGGGTGGACCGGGCGGCCGGGCGCTAGCGACGCGAGGTCGAGACGCGGCCTCTCGACGCTCGAGCAGCTCCGCAGGCGGCGGCCGCTCGTCCAGGTCCACGTCCACTTCCTCTTCGTCGGTCTCCGCCTCGAAGAAATGCGTGAGGGCGAGCGCCCTGTCCCACGGCGTCTCAGGGCCGTCGCCGTTCACGGACCCATTCGTGCGGGCACCGAGCCCGACCAGGGGGCGGACCTCGGCGGCGAGCCGCTCGCTCTCGTCAAGCAGCATCCTGATCGCACGTGCGGCCGACCGTCTCGCCGGAGGCCCGTCACTCGAGGAGAGCCGCCGCGCGAGCCTGCGGGCGTCGGAGACGGCCCCCGGCTCCCACACCACGTACTCGCCGCTTCGGAGCCGCTCGACTCGGTCGACGAGCGTCGCGATCGTCCGGCCGGCCGCGGCCCGTTCGCCGCCGCTGGCCGAGAGCGACTGCGACCAGCGGCGCAGTCGGTCGAGCTGCTCCTCGGTCACGCGCGGGATTATTGCGCCGCCCGTCGCGTTCTGCGCCGAGGAATCGACGTAACTCGCCGGCGGCCCCCGCGATGTATCAGGCGTGCCCCTGGCCTCGGGGGAGCACGGAACCGTTCACACGGTTTCCCGGTCTCGCGCCGGCGAGCCAGGGAAGGTCGGTCGCCTCTCGGCCTTTCGAGGAGGCCTCGGGAGCGCCCGCCCGCCTTCTCCTGGTGCCGTGCAACAGACCTGCCGCCGCGATCACGATGCTCGGCGGTATGGGTGGCGAAGTGGGCGGCCCGGTCATCTCCGCCGTCCTCCGCTCGTGGGAGGAGCGTTTCTCGGCCCACGGCACACGAGGTCGAGCCGGATCTCGTCCTGCTCGGAGTGGCAGCGCCCCCCACGACGGATGAGCAGGCGGTTCGGGTCGCCGCCGAGCACATGGCCTTCTGTCCGCCGACGACGGCGGAATCCCTGGCTCGCTGCGGAACCTCGCTCACGCGCTCCGGACGGACGGCGATCAGGAAGCACCCGAGGGAACGAGCCGGAAACGCAGGTTCGTCGGGTGGTACGACTGACTGCCGGAGGCCACGCGAGCCAGCGTCCGCATCCTCACCGGGATTGAGCAGATGCGCTCGAGATGATCGGCGTTTCCTGCGCCCGCGGCGGGGTAGCGTGCCGGTCATGACGACGCGCGAGGCGACGACGCTGCGAGGGCCGCTCGGCGCCCTCCCGCTGGGCGACGGGCTCGTGGAATTCCGCGTCTGGGCCCCTAGCGCGGAGGCGGTGGCGGTGAGGCTCGGCGACCGCGACGAGACGCTCGGGCGCGACGGTGACGGCGTGTTCGCCCGTCGGCTCGAGGCCGCAGCGGGCGACGACTACCTCTACGTCCTCGACGGCGAGGCGTGGCCCGACCCGTGCTCGCGCTTCCAACCGGACGGCGTCCGAGGGCCGAGCCGCGTCGTCGACACGGAGGCGCTCCGCCCACGGACGCCGTTCGTCCCGCCGACCATCGACGACCTCGTGATCTACGAGCTCCACGTCGGCACGTTCACGCCCGAGGGAACGTTCGGCGCGGTCGTGCCGCGGCTCGAGAAGCTCCGCGATCTGGGCGTCACGGCGATCGAGCTGATGCCGGTCGCGACGTTCCCGGGCAACCGCGGCTGGGGTTACGACGGGGTCTACACCTTCGCGCCGCACCCGGTCTACGGCGGGCCGGAGGGGCTGGCAGGGCTGGTCGACGCGGCGCACGAGACTGGTCTGGCCGTCCTCCTTGACGTCGTCTACAACCACGTCGGACCGGGGAACGAGGCGCTCGTAGCGTTCGGCCCGTACTTCACCGACCGCTATCAGACGTACTGGGGACCGGCGCTCGACTACGACGGCCCCGACTCGGGCGGAGTGCGGGCGTGGGCAATCGAGAACGCGCTCCACTGGATTCGGGACTACGGGATCGACGGCCTCCGCCTCGACGCCGTCCACGCCGTCTTCGACGAGAGCCCGACCCACGTGCTCGCCGAGCTCGCGGAGCGTGTCCACGCCGAGAACCCGCGGGCGCTCGTGATCTCGGAGATAGACGTCGGTGACACACGTCCCATCCACGAATGGGGCCATGACGCGCAGTGGGGCGACGATCTCCACCATGCCGTCCATGTCCTCCTGACCGGCGAGCGGGACGGCTACTACGGCGACTACGGGCGCCTGTCCGACCTCGCGCAGGCGTTCTGCCACCCCGATGCGCGGCGGTTCGTAGTGTGCGCTCAGAACCACGACCAGGTCGGGAACCGGGCGACAGGCGACCGGCTGCGCGGCGAGAAGCTCCGGCTCGCGGCGCTCTGCGCGATCCTCTCCCCGGGGATCCCGCTCCTCTTCATGGGCGAGGAGTACGACGAGTCGCGGCCGTTCCTGTTCTTCACCGACCACATCGACCCGGCGATCGCCCAGGCGACGCGCGAAGGGCGCCGCGCCGAGTTCGCGGCGTTCACGGGCGAGGACGTTCCGGATCCGCAGGCCGAGCAGACCTTCCTCGCCTCGAAGCTCCACCCGTCGCGAGCCGACGATGCCCACCGTGCCTGGTATCGCGAGCTCCTGCTCCTTCGGCGCCAACTCCCTTCCGGCTCGCCGCGGGTCGAGATCGACGAAGCGACCGGCGTCGTCGTACTTCGCCGCGACGGGCGCACGTTCGTCATGAACTTCTCGGACGAGCCGCATGAGGGGCTCGGGCCCTGGAGCGGAGCGGTGCGCTGAGCGCCGCGCGACCGTGGCCCGGGCGGCCGTTTCCGCTCGGCGCGACGTGGGACGGCGACGGAACGAACTTCTCGCTCTTCTCGGAGCATGCCGAGAGCGTCGACCTCTGCCTCTTCGACGATGCAGGGGTAGAGACCCGCTACCCCCTCGTCGACCGGACGGCGTTCAACTGGCATCGCTACCTCCCGGGCGTCGGGCCGGGCCAGCAGTACGCCTTCCGCGTCCACGGCCCCTACGCGCCGGGCGACGGCAACCGGTTCAACGCGGCGAAGCTCTTGATCGACCCGTATGCGAAGGCGATCGAGGGCGGCGTCCGCTGGGGGGCCGCCAACGTGCACCCGTACGTGACGTCGGGGGGCGAGGACGACGACCTCGAGCCGGACGAGGAGGACGATGTCGCCGCGATTCCGAAGTGCGTCGTCGTCGACCCGGCCTTCGACTGGGAGAACGACCGCGCGCCGGCGACGCCGTGGCACGACACGGTCATCTACGAGTTGCACACGAAGGGATTCACGGCGGTCCATCCCCGCGTACGCCAGGACCTGCGCGGGACGTACGCGGGGCTCGCCTCCGAGGACGCGATCGCGTACCTGCAGGACCTGGGCGTCACCGCGGTCGAGCTGCTCCCCGTGCACCACATCGTCGACGAGGCGTTCCTCGTCGGCCGAGGGCTCACGAACTACTGGGGCTACTCGACGATCGGCTACTTCGCGCCGCACGCCCTCTACGCGGCGACCGGCCGCCAGGGGCAGCAGGTGCGCGAGTTCAAGGGCATGGTCAAGGCGCTCCACAGCGCCGGGATCGAGGTGATCCTCGACGTCGTCTACAACCACACCGCGGAGGGCAACCACCTCGGCCCGATGCTCTCGTTCCGTGGCATCGACAACCGCTCGTACTACCGCCTCGTCCCGGACGACCAGCGCTTCTACATGGACTTCACCGGGACGGGCAACTGCCTGAACCCCGTGCACCCGAACGTCCTGCGCCTGATCATGGACTCACTCCGCTACTGGGTGACCGAGTGTCACGTCGACGGCTTTCGCTTCGACCTCGCCTCGGCACTCGCGCGCGAGTTCTACGACGTCGACCGGCTCTCGGCCTTCTTCGACACGATCCACCAGGATCCCGTCCTCTCGCAGGCGAAGCTGATCGCCGAGCCCTGGGACGTCGGGCCGGGTGGCTACCAGGTGGGGAACTTCCCGGTCCTCTGGACCGAGTGGAACGGCCTCTACCGCGACGCGATCCGTGACTTCTGGCGCGGTCAGGGATCGGTGGGCGAGTTCGCGTCGCGCTTCACGGGCTCGAGCGACCTCTACGAGCGCGACGGCCGCCGGCCCTTCGCGTCGATCAACTTCGTCACGGCGCACGACGGGTTCACGCTCGCCGACCTCGTCACCTACAACGAGAAGCACAACGAGGCGAACCAGGAGGGGAACCGCGACGGCGCCGACGACAACCGCAGCTGGAACTGCGGTGTCGAGGGGCCGACCGACGATCCCGCGGTCAACGAGCTCCGCGAGCGCCAGATGCGGAACTTCCTCGCGACGCTCTTCCTCTCGCAGGGCGTGCCGATGCTTCTCGGCGGCGACGAGCTCGTGCGGACGCAGCGCGGCAACAACAACGCGTGGTGCCAGGACAACGAGGTCTCGTGGTTCGGTTGGGATCACGACGAGCGCGCGGAGCGCATGCTCGCGTTCACCCGGAGGCTGATCGAACTCCGCCGCCAGCATCCTGTCTTTCGGCGTGAGCAGTTCCTCGCGGGGCGCGAGTTCGGCTCCGGGCTTCCCGACGTCTGGTGGTTCCGCCCCGACGGACGACGGATGACGCGCCGCGACTGGCAGGGCGACGGCGACACGCTCGGCGTCTTCCTGAACGGCCAGGAGATCCCGAGCCGGGGCCCGCACGGAGAGCCGATCGGCGACCACTCGTTCATCTGCCTCCTGAACGCCCACTACGAGCCGGTCACGTTCACGCTGCCGCCCCGGCGCTTCGGGCTTCGCTGGGAGCTCGAGCTCTCGACGACCGAGCCGGACGCCGCGTCGCTCGTCGTCCCCCAGCGCGGTGCGGTCGAGGTCGAGTCGCGCTCGCTCGTCCTTCTCCGCCGGGCGCTCTGACTGTGGAGCTTCGGGCCACCTACCGGCTCCAGCTCGGGCCGGGGCTCGGCTTCCGCGACGCGCGCGACCTCGTGCCCTACCTGCGCGACCTCGGCATCAGCCACCTGTACCTGTCGCCCGTCTTGCAGGCCGCGCCGGGCTCGACGCACGGCTATGACGTCGTCGACCCGAGGCGGATCTCGGGGGAGCTTGGCGGCGAGGATGAGCTGCGGCGCCTGTGCGAGGCAGGGCTCGGCGTCGTCCTCGACGTCGTGCCGAACCACATGGCGACCGTGGCCGAGAACCCAATCTGGGCGGACGAGGGCCTGCGCCCCCGCTTCTTCGACTACGACCCGCACACGGGCTGGCACCGTCGCTTCTTCGACATCGGCGACCTGGGGGGCGTGCGGGTCGAGGATCCCGACGTCTTCGAGACGACGCACGGCAAGGTCTTCCGGCTGCTGGAGGAAGGGCTCGTGGACGGGCTTCGCATCGACCATCCGGACGGACTTGCCGACCCGGCGCGGTACCTCCGAGACCTCCGCGACCGAGGTGCCGAGCATGTCTGGGTGGAGAAGATCCTCGGGCCCGGGGAAGAGCTCCGCGACTGGCCGGTCGAGGGGACGACCGGCTACGAGTTCGCGAACGACGTCACCGCGCTCTTCGTCGACCCGGCCGGCGGGGCGCCGATCACCGAGCTGTACGCGGAGCTGACCGGGGAGCGGCGGACGTTCGCCGAGGTCGCACACGAGGCGAAGCTCGAGCAGGCGCGGACGACGTTCGCCCCGGAGATCGAGGTCCTTCGCCGCCTCTGGGACCTGCCGGGTCTCGAGGAGGCGCTCGCGGTGCTCGACGTCTACCGCTCTTATGTCGTCCCTGAGCGGGACGAGGTCGCAGCCGCGGATCGCGAGGCGCTCGCCGGGCTCCCCGAGGAGCTGCGACGGGTGCTCCTGTTGGAACGGCGCGGCGGGCCCGAGCTCGATGAGTTCGTGACGCGGTTCCAGCAGACGAGCGGGCCAGTGATGGCGAAGGGCGTCGAGGACACGGCGTTCTACCGGTGGTTCCGCCTGACCGCACTGAACGAGGTCGGCGGGAACCCCGATCGCTTCTCGCTTTCGGTCGAGGAGTTCCACGAGGCGAACGCGAAGCGGGCCGAGCGCTTTCCGGTCCACCTGCTCGCGACGCAGACGCACGACACGAAGCGCTCCGGTGACGTCCGGGCGCGGATCGGGGCGCTCGCGTGCATGGCGGACGAGTGGGCGGAGCGTGTGCGCCGCTGGGAGGAGCTGACGGAGGATCTGCGCGGGCTCGGCGGCGAGGCACCGGATGCGAACGAGCGCTTCCTGATCTGGCAGACGCTCGTCGGCACGTGGCCGCTCGAGCCGGAGCGGCTCGAGACGTACGTCGAGAAGGCGCTTCGCGAGGGCAAGCGGAACACCGCCTGGGTGGACGGCAATCCGGACTGGGAGGCTGCGGCGGGTGCGTTCTGCCGCAGGCTCTACGCGCACGAAGAATTCCGCGCGGACTTCGAGCCGTTCGTGGAACGCCTCGTGCACGTCGGGGCGCACGCGGCGCTCGGACAGACGCTCCTGAAGCTCACCGCCCCCGGGGTCCCGGACGTCTACCAGGGAGACGAGCTCTGGACCTTCAGCCTCGTCGACCCGGACAATCGGCGGCCCGTCGACTGGGCTCGCCGCCTAGCGGTGCTCGGCGAGGAGTCGCGCGGCGCCGATCCGACGCCGGAGACGGCGAAGCTGCACGTGATCCGGCGGGCGCTCCAGCTGCGCGCCGAGCGCCCGGAGTCGTTCGCTGGCGCGTACGAGCCGGTCCAGGCGGGCCCGCGTGTGTGCGCGTTTCGCCGCGGAGAGGACGTCTGCGTCGTCGTGCCGCTCGACCTCGGCGGGCCGAAGGAGGGCCCGGACGGCTGGCGCGACGTGCTCGAGGGGTTCCCGGTCGGGCTTTACGCAAAGTCGTGACGCTTTCGTGCGTCTCTCCACGCGTTCCGTGCAACACCCGCGACGACTTCCGGCGTACCGTCTCCCGTATGGCGGAGAACGGCGGGAAGAAGGTCGCCACAGCGTGGGGCGAAGCGAGGGTCGTCGAGGAGCTGCGTGTCGACCAGCGCGCCGGTGCGAAGCGTTTCGCGTCGGTGGTCGAGCTCCTCGAGGGCGCCAAGGGCGAAAGACTCGTCCGTTTCGCGTACACAACCGATGGCATCGCCCGGCGCGGTCCCGTCACCTTCCGAGCCGCCGACGTCGAGAAGCTCCGTGCGGCACTTGTGGAGCGTCCGCTACTCGCCGAGGCGCTTGACCTCGGCAGAAGGCGAGGTGTAGGTGGCTAGCGAGACCTCGACGTGGTCCGCGGCTGGCGCGTCGCGCGCCGCGACGGCTTGTCGCTGTCGGAGTCGGGGCTTGCTCCGTTCCGACCCGGAAGGTGGGTCAGCGCATCGAGGCCTTTATAGCCGCGGTTGCTCTGCTTCCGCAGCAACTCGTCCACCTGGGTTCCGGTGAGGAAGATGATCGACGACGTGTAGAGGTAGGCAGTCAGTGTGAGCAGGGCGGCGAGGTTTCCGACAACGCTTCGATAGTCCGCGATGTTCTTCGCGTAGTAGCCAAAGAGGACGGTGGCCGTGGCCCAGCCGGCGACGATCATGATCGACCCGACGCTCGTCCAGCCGGCGGGTCGGCATCGACACGGTGCATAGCGGAGGAGTAGCCACACCGCCACGGAGAGGAGGACGAACGCGCACGCCCACCCCACGAGTGCAGACAGCAAATGGGGCAGCACGGGGATCCGAGGCGTCAGCGATACCGCGAAGACCGCCCCGACGAGGCACACGATCACGGCCGCCGCGAGCCAGAACGACGTGCCGAAGCGCCGCCAGGTCGAACGGTCTTCCTTCTGCTTGTAGATTGCGTTCAGGGCGCCGGAGATCGCGCGGACGGCGCCCGAGACCTCCCAGAGGGCGAGGACGGCAGCGAAGGCGAGGAGCCCGAGGCTTCCGTTCGCGAAGATTTTTTCCACCGTCGCCTTGATCGCCGCGAACGTTTCCGGCGTGAACCTGTCCTTGAGAAACGGCGCGACGTCCGCCGCCCAGACGCGTTCCTGCAGCGAGAGCAGATCGATGAGCGCGAGCCCGAGCAGCACCAGCGAGACGACGGCGATGAGGACCTGGAAAGCGATCGCGCTCGCAGACGTCAGGAGGTTGTTTGCGGAGAAGCGGTCTACGAGCGTCCAGAAGACCTTGTGGGTCGAGACTCGGAGAAAGCGTCGCCAGCCGACGCGCGGCCGGTCGGGGAGCGTCCGTCGGAGCGCGGCTGGAAGCACGGGTCCCTCCTTCCTCGTCCGCAGTTGCCTCACACCTTCCGATCGCCGCCGAGAGGACCAGCGCGATACCGCCGGCCAGAGCAGCGCGAGCCACGTCTGGTGCTTGAAGGTCGCCCGCCGAAGTAGCCGAGGAGCGTGATGTAGACCGCCCACACGAACGACCCGCACGCGTCCGCCGGAAGACACCGCCGCCGCCAGGGCATCTCCATCGTCCCGGAAGCGAAGGTGACGGCCGTGCGGGCGCCCGGGATGAACCGCGCCGCGACCACGAGCCATCCGCCGTGGCGGTCGATCACCCCGCGAGCCCAGTCGAGCCGTCTTGTTCCCTTCTCGCCGCGGAGGAGCCGTTTCGCGGCGGGTTCGCCGACCCAGCGGCCGAGGCCGTAGGAGGCGCTGTCGCCGAGGACGCCTCCGAGTAGGGCGGCGAAAATCAGGAGCCAGCGCACGAGCTTCCCGTCGACCGCCAGCACGGCCGCCGTGATCAGGATGGTCTCCGCGGGAATGAGAGGGAACACCGCGTCGACCGCGACCGCGCCCACGACGAGGAGGTACGTGAGCGGCGAGGAGGAGACGAACTGCTCGAGGCCCGAAGACACGGGCCGGGTCTACCAGCCTCGGTTGCTGCTACCCGCGTGGGCCGCCGCGGACGCGAGGGAATCCGTCGTCGCTAGGCGACGGCGAGCGCCCGTTCGCTCGCCGACTCCACGAGGGAGGCGAGCACGAGCGCGCCGTCGCCGGACCCGAGCAGTGGATCGACCGCGTGCTCGGGGTGGGGCATGAGCCCCATGACGTTGCCGGCGGCGTTCACGATCCCGGCGATGTCGTCGGTCGAGCCGTTTGGGTTGTCGCTGCGCCCATAGCGGAGCACGATCTGCCCCTCCAGCTCTTGGAGCCGGTCGGTGGGATACGTGAAGCAGCCTTCGCCGTGCTTCACGGGAATGATAAGCTCGTCACCGACCGCACACCGCCGGGTGAACGGCGTATCGGACCGTTCGACGCGCACCGGCACGTCCCCGCAGACGAACGTCAGCCCGGTGTTCGGCCGCAGCACGCCGGGGAGCAGCCCCGCCTCACAGAGAATCTGGAAGCCGTTGCAGATGCCGAGCACGAGCCCGCCGTCGTCGGCGAACGCGCGGACGGCTCGCATTGCGGGCGAGAAGCGGGCGATCGCGCCGGACCGCAGGTAGTCGCCGTACGAGAACCCGCCCGGGAGCACGACGCCTGCCACCCCTGCAGGAAGGTCCGGGTCCGCGTGCCAGACCGGCACGGCGTCTGCGTCGAACGCTCCGAGGGCCCAGAGCGCGTCCCGGTCGTCGTTCGAGCCCGGGAAGACGAGCACGGCGATGCGCGGCCGCGGCTCATTCATCGGCCGGTCCCGGCGAGCTCGATTTCGTAGCTCTCGACGAGCGGGTTGGCGAGCAGGCTCTCGCACATCCGCTCGAGCTCGGCCCGTGCATCGTCGGCGCTGGCCGCGTCGACGTCGAGATCGATCAGGCGCCCCACGCGGGCCTCGTGGACGGAGAATCCGAGGTCGCGGAGCGAGCTGCCGACCGCCTGTCCCTGGGGATCGAGAATGCCGGTCTTCGGCCGGACGAGGACGGTCGCCTTCACCGGAGCACCACCCTGGGGTCGCCCAGGTACTCGTCGAACGCGATCTCGGTCAGCCGTTCGAAGGCCTCGACGTACCGGGCTCTCGTTCCGTTGACCACGTCGTGGGGAAGCTCGGGACCCGGCGCGTTCTTGTCCCAGCCGAGCGTTTCGCAGTAGTCGCGCACGAACTGTTTGTCGAACGACGGCTGGCCGCGGCCGGGCTCGTACTCGTCGGCGGGCCAGAAGCGGGAAGAGTCGGGCGTCAGCGCCTCGTCTCCGAGGACGAGCCGTCCCCCAGGGTCGACGCCGAGCTCGAACTTCGTGTCGGCCACGATGATCCCTCGCGCGGCGGCGTGCTCCTCGGCGTAACGGTAGAGCGCGATCGAGATCCGCTCGACCTCGTCGAAGAGCTCACGACCCACGAGCTCGGCGGCCTGGCCACGGGTGATGTTCTCGTCGTGCCCCGTCTGCGCCTTCGTCGCCGGGGTGAAGATCGGCTCCGGGAGCTTCTCCGACTCGCGCAGGCCCTCCGTCAGGCGATGGCCGCACACCTCCCCGGTCGCGCGGTAGTCCTTCCAGCCGGAACCGGTGATGTAGCCGCGGACGACGCACTCGATCGGCAGCATCTCCAGGCGCCGCGCCTCGGTCGAGCGCCCGTCCTCCCGCAGCGCGAGCAGGTGGTTCGGGACGATGTCGGTCGTCCGCGCGAACCAGAACGCGGAGAGACCGGTGAGGACGCGGCCCTTGTCCGGGATCTCCGTCGGAAGGACGACGTCGAACGTCGAGATCCGGTCGCTTGCGACGAGGAGCAGGCGGTCGTCGTCGAGCTCGAAGATCTCACGAACCTTCCCGCTCGCGACGTGGACGGCGGCTTCAGGCATGAACGGTTTCCTCCTTGCGGATCGAAAGGGCAGCGAGGCGCGCGAAGAGGGTATCCACATGCCGGAGGGCGTCATCGAGGTCGAACGCGCCCTCAAGAACGGAGGGGTCGAGGCGGCCGGCGATCTCCTCGTCGGCCTCGAGCAGCGACCGGAAGTCGCGTTCCTCGTCCCAGGCGCGCAAGGCGTTGCGCTGCACCAGCCGGTACGCCTCGTCACGGGACAGCCCGGCTGCCACGAGCGCGAGTAGCACGCGCTGGCTGAAGACGAGCCCGTGCGACGCCTCGAGGTTCCGGCGCATGCGGTCGGCGTCCACGACCAGCCCGTCGACGAGCCAGGCGAACCGATCGAGCATGTAGTCGAGCGCGAGGAACGCGTCGGGGAGCACGATCCGTTCGGCGCTCGAGTGCGAGATGTCACGCTCGTGCCACAGTGCGACGTTCTCGAGCCCGACCGCGGCGGCGGCGCGGACGACGCGGGCGAGCCCGCAGATCCGCTCCGAGACGATCGGGTTGCGCTTGTGCGGCATCGCCGACGAGCCCTTCTGCCCCTGTCCGAACGGCTCCTGGACCTCGCGGAGCTCCGTCCGCGCGAGATGGCGGATCTCGGTCGCGAATCGTTCCAGCGAGGCGGCGCAGACGGCCAGCGCCGAGAGGAGCTCCGCGTGTCGGTCGCGCGGAACGACCTGCGTCGAGACCGGCTCGGACGCGAGGCGGAGCCGGTCGCACGCTACGCGCTCGACCTCGGGATCGCCGCCGCCGTAGGCGCCGACCGCGCCCGAGATAGCACCGACTGCGACGCTCTCGAGCGCGCGGGCGACGCGGCCCCGATCCCGCTCGAGCTCGAAGGCCCACCCTGCGAGCTTCGCGCCGAAGGTCGTCGGCTCGGCGTGGATCCCGTGTGTGCGACCGACGATCGGGGTGGCGCGGTGCTCGTCGGCCCGACGCACGACCGCGGTGAGCGCGCTGTCCAGGCGCTCGAGGACGAGCTGGCCCGCATCCCGGGCCTGCAGGGCGAGCGCCGTGTCGAGGACGTCGGAGGACGTCAGTCCGTAGTGGAGCCATCGACCCGGGGGCCCGAGCTCCTCCTGGACCGCGTCGACGAACGCGGCCAGATCGTGCTGCGTCCGCTCCTCGATCTCGGCGACGCGCTCGGGCGTCGGCACCGTCGCGCGCCTGCGGATCTCGTCGACGGCCTCGCGCGGCACGGCCCCGACGGTCGCCCAGCCCTCGAGCGCCGCGAGCTCGACCTCGAGCCAGCGGGCGAGCTTGCCCTCGTCCGACCAGATCGCCTTCATGGCCGGACGGGAATAGCGGTCGATCACTGTCCCCAGTCTAGAGCCAGGGCAGGCCGTCTCCGCGGCCCTGCCGGATCAGAGCTCGAGCTGCGGCCGGCGCGGCGCGTCGGGGTAGCCGCCGCCCTGGGCGAGGATCTTCGCTGCGAGGACGGCCGCGTTCTTCGCGCCGTTCAGCGAGACGCAGGCGACCGGGACGCCGGGCGGCATCTGGACGATCGAGAGGATCGCGTCGAGCCCGCCAGCCGCCGTCTTCGCGGACGTGAGCGGGACGCCGATCACCGGCAGGTCGGTGTACGCCGCGACGGCGCCGGGCAGCGCGGCCGACATGCCCGCACCGCAGATGACGACGCGCACGCCGCGAAGGGCCGCGTTCGACGCGTATTCGGCGACCCCGCGCGGATCGCGGTGCGCGGACAAGACACGGAGCTCATGCGAGATTCCGCGCTCGTCGAGCTCGTCGAGCGCGGGCTGCATCGCCTCCCGGTCCGACTCGGAGCCGATCAGGATGCCGACGAGCGGGCCCTGCTCGTCGTAGTCCTCGAGCATCGCGAGCGGAACCGCCTGCGCCTCGTCCCCGAGGCCCTCTGCAAAGCCGTGCTCAACGGGCAACGCCCACCGCCCTCGCTCCGATGTCCGACCGGTGTTGCGCGCCCTCGAGCTCGATGTGCGCGAGCGCCGCGTAGGCCCGGTCGCGCGCCTCGCCGACATCTGCGCCGGTCGCCGTGACGTTGAGGACGCGCCCACCGGCGCTTACGAGGCGGCCGTCGCGAAGCGCGGTTCCAGCGTGGAAGACGAGCGCTCCTGCCCCCTCGGCCTCCTCGATGCCCGTGATCTTTCCGCCGAGCCGCGGGGCGTCGGGGTAGCCGGCTGCGGCCAGGACGACGGTTGCGGCCGCGCCGCTCGCCGAAGGCGGTTCGAGCTCGCCGAGGCTCCCCGTCGCGGCCGCGTGCAGGTACGCCAGCAGGTCGTCGTCGAGGAGCGGGAGGATCGCCTGCGTCTCGGGGTCGCCGAAGCGGCAGTTGAACTCGAGGACGCGAGGCCCGTCGTCCGTGAGCATGAGACCGGCGTACAGAACCCCGACGAATGGCCGGCCCCGCTGCGCCAGCTCTGCGAGCACCGGCGTGTGGATCGACTCGACGAGCTCGGCGGCGCCGTCCGGCCCGAGCTGCGGCCCCGGAGCATAGGCCCCCATGCCGCCTGTGTTCGGCCCTTCATCGCCGTCCAAAAGGCGCTTCGAGTCCTGGGCAGCCGGCAGCGGTACCGCGTTCGCGCCGTCACAGAGGGCGAAGAGGGAAAGCTCTTCGCCCTCGAGAAGCTCCTCGACGACGACGCGCTCACCGAGAGCCAGGACGCGCGGCCCGGCGGCGGCGACCTCCTCGTCGGTTCGGCAGACGAAGACGCCTTTCCCCGCCGCGAGACCGTCTGCCTTGATCACGCACGGTGCTCGTGGCTCGTCGAGCGTGGCCGCGGTCGGGACGCCGGCAGCTTCCATCACGTCCTTCGCGAACGACTTCGAGCCTTCGATGGCGGCCGCTCGTGCGCTCGGGCCGAAGACGGAGATGCCCCCGTGTCGGAGATTGTCGGCAACCCCGACGATGAGGGGCGCTTCCGGGCCGACGACCACGACGCCGATGTCGTGCTGACGGCAGAGCGCGAGGAGTGTGTCCCCATCGTCCGCGCGCACCGGGTGGCACGCGGCGTGGCGCGCGATCCCGGGGTTTCCCGGCGCGGCGTGGAGCTCGCCGATCTCGCTGCTCTCGGCAAGTTTCCAGGCGAGCGCGTGCTCACGTCCGCCCGATCCGACGACGAGGACGTTCATCGGAGCGAGTCTAGAACGACCGTCGGGTGTTTGAAATCGGCGCGGTCGGCGGTAGACAGGACCCGCAGTGCGCGAACCCGGACTCGACACGCACGACTGGGAGTCAGAATGGGCTGGTCTCGAGGAGGAGCTTGAGAGCTCGCCGGCCGAGACGCTCCCCGCGCTCGGCGATCTCGCGGAGCGCATGTTGCGGGAGCGGGACATGCCGCTCGGCGAAGAGTCACGTGATGCCGATGTCGAAGAGCTCGTCGGGACCTTCCGAGCCGCCCGCGACGTGAGCGACCGCGTCGACCGGGGCGAGGATGTCGACCCCGGCGACGTCGCGTTCGCGATCGAGAGCTATCGCGAGATCTACGCGGCGCTCATGGGCGACGTCAAGGAGGCGTAATCCGGCACGCTTCCGCGCGTCTCTCGGCGCAGTCCGCGCGCCACGCGTGACTCTTTCCGCAGTACGCTGAGGCTCAAGGGGGAAGCCTAGGGGGTCCCCCGGGGACCCCGTCCGGCCCGGCTCGCGGCACCGCTACGCTCGACGCATGGGTCTCGCGCTCCTCGAGTTGCCGCTCGCGTTCGCCGTCGGGGTCTGGTTCCAGCGAACGCTTCCCGGCGACCGGCTTCGCCGCCGCGCCTGGGGCGGGTACTTCTGGACGGTGACGCCCGCGCTCGCGTTCGCGTCCTTCACGACGGTCGTGGTCTCGCGCGCGCTCGGGCTCGCGCTCGCCGCGGCGATCCTCGCCTCCTGGTTGGTCATCGCGCTCGGCTGGGCGTACGGCCGCCTCGTCGGCTCCTCGCGCGAGGAGCGGGGCGCCCTTGCGCTCGCGGCCGGCTTCCCGAACACCGGCTTCCTCGGCTATCCGCTCGCGCAGCTCGCATTCGGCCACCCGGGGCTCGCGCTCATGGTGATCTACGACCGACTCGCGTGGCTCGTGCCCTCGACTGCGATCTCGACGACCATCGCCCGGCTCCACGGAGAGCGTCGGGCGCGCTCGCGTCGCCTCCGCCCGCGCGTCGTCCTCGCCAACCCGCCGCTCTTTGCCGCCGCTGCGGCGGTCGCGCTTCGGGCCGCGGGCGTCGACCTCACTGCGCAGGCTCATGCGCTCGCCACGGTCGCGGGGTTCGTCGTCGGCCCGGCCGGATTCCTCCTCCTCGGGCTCGCGCTCCCGCTCGACCGGCCCGAGCACGACGCCGTTGAGCTTCGCCGGGCCTCCGGCGCCCTCGCCATCCGTTTCCTCGCGGCCCCGCTCGTCCTCCTTGCGACGGGAGCCGCCCTTGGCGCCGACGTGCCGGCGGTCTTCTACCTCGCGGCGGCGATGCCGTGCGCCTTCCACCTCGTCGTCCTCGCCCGTGTCTTCGACGTCCGCCCGCAGCTCGTGCGGCTGCTCGTGGTTGCGTCGACCGTGCCGGCCGTCGTCGCGGTGGTGGCCGCCTCGGCGCTGAGCAGCTGAGCGGCGCCCGCGGGACGGCAATAGTATTGCCGTCCCGGAGCAGAAAAGGAGGAACGCGGCACATGGCAACCGTCGAAGCGGGCCCGACCCAGGTTCAGAGCGTCCTGGCCAAGGGGCCGGTCCCGGACCCGATTCCCACGCTGGACGAGGCGCGAAGCGACGCGACGCGGCGCGAGAAGATCCAGGCGATCCGCAAGCGGATCAACGAGTCTGGGATCAAGTACATCTTCTTCCAGCAGGTCTCCATCTCGGGGCACGTGAACGGCAAGGGCGTCTCCGCGACCATGTGGGAGAAGGTCGCCGAGGAGGGTTACCAGCTCGTCTACGGCGCGACTGCGGACCTCTTCGTCGACCGGCAGGGCCGGTACATCGGCTTCGGGCCCGAGGAGTCGGAGCTCGCCGCCATCGCCGACCTGGAGACCTTCGCGCAGCTTCCCTGGGACCCCCGCGTCGGGCGCATCTTCTGCGACTGCTATGACACGGAGACCGGGCAGCTTCTCGACGCCGATCCCCGCCAAAACCTGAAGCGAATCGTCAACGAGGTCGAGCGGGAGCTCGGCTACACGTTCCTCTGCGGCGTCGAGCCCGAGATGATGTGGATGAAGCGCCCCCTGGGCTCGGCCGATTCGGCACAGGCAGAGGGGATCACGAAGCCGTGGTGCTATCACATCAGCCAGTTCGAGGAGCTTCGGCCGATCATCCTCGACGTCATCGACTACGGCGAGCAGCTGGGCCTCAGCCCTTCGTACGGCGACCACGAGGATTCGCCGGGCCAGCTCGAGCTCAACTTCCTCTTCGACCGCGCCCCGCGCACCGCCGACAACCTCTCCACCTACCGGCAGATCTGCCAGGCGGTCGCCCGCAACCACACGCGCGAAGGTACTTACGGGGAGGGCGTCGAGGTGATCGCCACGTTCATGCCCAAGCCGTTTACCGGGGTCTCCGCGAACGGGGCGCACCATCACTTCACGCTCGTCGACGAGGACGGCGTGAACGTCTTCTACGACGAGAGCGGGCCGGCCAAGCTCTCGAAGATCGGGCTGCAGTTCATGGGTGGGATCCTCGACCACTACCGCGGTCTCTGCGGGATCACCGCCTCGACCGTGAACTCCTACAAGCGCTTCTGGGACTTCGGGTTCTGGGCGCCGATCTACAAGGACTACGGCTGGCAGAACCGGACCACTCTCGTCCGCGTGGCGAGCGGTGGCCGCTTCGAGTTCCGTGCCGTCGACTCGGCGTGCAATCCGTACCTGACGCAGGCGGCCCTGCTCCGCGCCGGTCTCGACGGCGTCAAGCGCGAGCTGGACCCCGGCGAGCCGCAGCAGCGCAACGTCTACGACGTGCTGGCCGAAGGTGTGGAGATCCCACGTGTGCCCGAGCACCTCGGGGAGGCGCTCCAGGCCCTCGAGGAGGACGAAGTCGTCCGCAGCGCCCTACCCGGCCGTCTTTACGATGTGTACATGCACTACAAGCGGGACGAGTGGGAGCGGTACCTTTCCGCCGTGACGGACTGGGAGCGCGAGCAGTACCTGGACGTCCTGCCCTAGACGGAAGGGCACGCCGGCATGTGCGGAATCGCAGGGATCATCTACCGCGACGGCACGCACGAGATAGGGCGGGACATGACGCGGATGCTGCAGTCCATGAAGCACCGCGGCCCGGACTCGACCGGCTACGCGTTGTACGGCCGCGCGAACGGCGATTACGTGATGCGCTACACGCTCGCGGACGCGAACGATCCGCGTGACTTCGAGTTCGACGAGCGGATCGACCGGCACCAGCGGCAGGTGCTCCAGCGCCTCGGACAGATGGGTCTCGACGTCAAGGACGTCGAGGAGGAGACCGACTACGCCTACCGCCTGACGTTCGAATCGCCGAACGGCGACATGAAGGCGATCGCCGACCGGATCGAGGACGTCCCGGGCGCCGAGGTGCTCTCGCTCGGGCGCTCGCTCGAGATCGTCAAGGACCTCGGCGACGCGGAGAGCGTCTCGGACCAGTATCGCCTCGACGCCTTCGACGGCACCCACGCGATCGGACACGTCCGGATGGCGACCGAGTCGGACGTGGACATCTCGGGCGCCCACCCGTACTGGGCCTATCCGTTTTCGGACGTGGCCGTCGTCCACAACGGCCAGCTCACGAACTACTTCCAGTGGCGGCGGCGGCTCGAGCGGGCCGGCCACCGCTTCCAATCCGAGTGCGACTCGGAGATCATCGCCGTCTACGTCGCGGAGAAGATGAGCGCGGGTGCGAGCCTCGAGGAGGCCATGCGCGACTCGCTCGAGGAGCTCGACGGCGTGTTCACGTACATCGCGGTGACGGACGACGCGCTCGGCGTCGCGAAGGACGAGATGGCCGCGAAGCCGCTGGTCCTCTATGAGGCCGACGACCTCGTCGCGCTCGCCTCGGAGGAGATCGCGATCCGCGCCGTCGTCGATCGCGAGATCGAGACCTACGACCCGTACGAGGGCGAGGTGATGGTGTGGCAGCGGTAGGCGAGAGCCGGGTCACGTACGACGCGCGGGGGCTTGCCGAACCCCTCGCCGAGGCGCCGCGGGTCGCCGAGATCCACGGCGATACGGCCAAGTTCGACGCCCACGACCTCTCGACACGGCAGATCAACCTGGAGCTCCGCCGGCTCCTGTACGAGGAGGGCGTCGAGGACGTCACCGTGCTGAACCCCGGCTCGAAGCACTCGATCGGCGTGGGGATCCTCACGCGTTGTCGGATCACTTTCGACGGCTCGCTCGGCTACTTCGGGTGCGGGCTCGTCGACGGCCCGGAGATCCAGATCAACGGGCGCGTCGGGTGGTCGGCCTGCGAGAACATGATGAGCGGCGTCGTCATCGTCGAGAGCAACGCCGGCTCGCTCACGGGCGCGGCGCTGCGGGGCGGTGACGTGGTCGTCAAGGGCCGTGTCGGCGCGCGCACGGGGATCGACCAGAAGGGCGGCACCATCATCACGCTCGGCGACGCCGGCTCGATGACGGGATTCATGATGCAGCGCGGCCGCCAGGTGATCTGCGGCAACGTGGGCCCGGGCCTCGGCGACTCGATGTACGACGGGACGATCTACGTCGCCGGCAAGGTGAAGTCGCTTGGCATCGACTGCGTCCCGGGCGAGTGGGACGACGCGGACAGCGAGTTCATCGAGCGGAAGTTCCGGATCTACGGCCTGGGCGATCCGCCCGAGTTCCAGAAGTTCGTCTGCGGCAAGAAGCTCTACAACTACGACCACCTCGAGCCTTCCGAGCGGAAGCTCGTCCTCTAGGAGGCACGCATGGCCACGAGCGACCGCTATGACGCGCTCGACGGCAACGTCGGGCAGCAGCAGCCTGACCGGCGGGCCGTCCTCGGTCGAAGCCCGATCTTCACACCGGAGGTCCTGAACGACATCCACATGAAGGCCGAGCTCGGCCGCTACCGGATGCGCGGATTCTCGATGTTCAAGAAGATCCCGCACTGGGACGACCTCATGTTCATGCCGGGGACGCTGACCCGGTTCGTCATCGAGGGCTACCGCGAAAAGTGCGAGACGAAGACCGTCCTCGGCGCAAGGTTCGCGCGGAACCCGATCGCGCTCGACATCCCGATCTACATCACGGGCATGAGCTTCGGTGCGCTCTCGCTCGAGGCGAAGATGGCGCTCGCGAAGGGCGCGTCCATGGCCGGCACGGCCACCTGCTCGGGCGAGGGCGGGATGATCCCTCCGGAGCGCGACCTCTCGACGAAGTGGTACTACCAGTGCATCCAGAGCCGGTACGGGTTCAACCCGCACCACCTGATGCTTGCGGACGCCTGCGAGTTCTTCATCGGGCAAGGCTGCAAGGTCGGCCTCGGCGGCCACCTCATGGGCCAGAAGGTCACCGAGCAGGTGGCCGAGATGCGCTCGCTCCCGCCGGGGATCGACCAGCGCTCGCCCGCGCGCCACCCGGACTGGCTCGGGCCCGACGATCTCTCCCTCAAGGTGCAGGAGATTCGTGAGGCGACCGACTACCGCATCCCGATCCAGCTGAAGCTCGGCGCGGCGCGCGTCTACGACGACGTCCGCATGGCCGCAAAGTGTGGCCCGGACATCATCTACCTGGACGGTGCGGAGGGTGGCACGGGCGCCGGACCCCACATCGCGACCGAGGAAACGGGCATCCCGCTCATGGCCGCGATCCCCGAGGCGCGGCGGGCGCTCGAGGACGTCGGCCTCGCCGACGAGATCGACCTCGTCGTGGCCGGCGGCATCCGGAACGGCGCCGACGTCGCGAAGGCGATCTCTCTAGGTGCGAAGGCGGTCGCGATCGGTCACGCCGCGCTCGTGGCGCTGAACTGCAACAAGGAGATCCCGGGCGTCACCGACTACGAGGGGACGATCGGCGTGCCCGCCGGCGAGTGCTACCACTGCCACACGGGCCGTTGTCCGGTCGGAATCACGACGCAGGACCCGGAGCTCCGGCGCCGACTCGTCGTCGACGAGGCCGCGGAGCGCGTCTACAACTTCCTGCACACGATGACGCTCGAGCTCCAGATGCTCGCGCGCGCGTGCGGCAAGACGAACGTCCACTCGCTCGAGCCCGAGGACCTCTGTGCGCTCACGACGGAAGCGGCGGCGATGGCGAAGGTGCCGCTCGCCGGGACGCACTACATCCCCGGCGTGACCGAGGAGCGGACGCTGCAGGAGATCAAGCGGCTGCTCCAGAAGCACCTCGAGTACCCCGTGGACTACCTCCCGAGCGACCTCGCGCCAACGACGACCTCCTGGGTCGACGCCGGCGAGGCCGAGGAGGGCGAGTAGCCGTGGCCGAGACCCAGCGCGAGCACCACCTTCCGAAGCAGCCCGAGCGCACGATCGCGATCGACGCCGAGTACCTGGCCGGCAAGCGGTTCCCGTACCAGGAGGACGCCTCGCTCGTCGAGGACGTCGACCTCCTCGCAGCGACTCCCGGCGAGGACCTGAACTGGCTCGAGGACGTGGAGCTCCTCGAGGAGGACGGCGTGCCGGCCGTCTTCGACCGCTACTCGAACTCGTTCGTGAAGATCTACTTCCCGATCCCGGAGGGACAGGAGAACGAGATCGCGCGCAAGGTGCTTGTGAAGCATCTCCAGTCGGGGAACTCGTACGGGATCCAGCTGAAGGAGATCCACACGAAGTTTCCGCAGCCTGAGCTCGGTCCGTGGGTCGAGGACTCGAGGACGGTCGGGACCGACTACACACCGCCGGTCCTCGAGGGCTGGGAACCTCCGGACCACTGAAATCCGCCCGCTTCGCGGGCAACGGTGTTTCTTGACACGCGGCCGGCCGCGCAGCCGCTACGCGGCGTCGACGGCCGGTTTCGGCCGGTCGCCCAAATGTCGGAGCGCGAGGATCCGCGCGCCGAGGATCGCACACACGAGCGCCACGGCGCCGAAGGTCCAGCGTTCGCCCACGAGGCCGGCGAGCGCACCGGCGACGACAGGCGTGACGACCGCGGCGACACCCCAGACGACGTTCGCGATTCCCACCGCCGTCGCCCGCCCGATCCCGGCCCGCCGGCCGCCGGACTCCGCGAGCGGGTAGCAGATCGTCGAGAGGGGCGACTGGAACGTCGCGCGCAGAACGAGGAAGGCCGCAATCGACGCCGTCGCCACGGTCGCCAGCGGCAGAAGGATCGCGACCGCAAGGGCAATCACGCCGAGACCGGCGTTCCGGACCGCAACGGCGCGGTCGCCGAGGCGCGCGACGACGGCGCTGGCAGCTACCCAGAGGCCCGCGGCGAGGGAAAACAGCGTGCCGATGTCCGAGGCCGAGAGCCCGTTCCGGTCGAGCTGAAGCGGGACGAGGAGCGGCACGGCTCCGGCCATCACGCCGAGGACGGCCATGAGGAGCAGCGCGCCCTCCATGCGGCTCTCGCCCCGCGCGGCGCGAAGCGCCTCGAGCATCGGACGGTGGCCGCCGGCAAACGGGATGCCACGGGTCGTCAGGGCGAGCCCGACGGAGACGGTGGCTGCGAGGCTCGCGACCAGCACGAACGCGGCCGGCGTCCCGGCGGCGTCCGCGAGGTGTCCCGCGCAGAACGGCATGACGAAATGCGCGAGCCCGCCGGCAGTCACGGCGCCGCCGACGGCGGCGGCCCTGCGGCGGTCGGCGGCCCGCGACACGACCGCGACACCGGCCGTCCACGCGGTTCCGAACGCCACGCCGAAGAGGAGCCGCCCTGCGAAGAGCGTGCCGAAGTTCGGCGCAAAGCCCTGGACCAGCGCCGAGACGGCAACGAGCGCGCCCGCCGCGACGGCGAGCGTCTTTGCGCCGAGCCGGTCGGAGATCAGCCCGATCGGGAGACCGACGAGGACGGTTGCGAGCGTTGCCGCCGAGATGACGGCGCCGCTCTCGACACCCGACAGGCCGAAGTCGTCTCGGAAGCGCGGCAGCAGGGGCACGAGCGTCGCCTGGAGCGACTCCGTCGTGAAGATGAGCCCATAGACGAGGAGGACGGTGCGGCGCACTGGTCGTCGAGGCTATCGACAACGGTCCGGAGCGCCCGACGGGGTCGGATCCGGACCCCAGAGTCGGCCGTCAGACGAGGCCGAGGACGCGGACCGCTGGGCGACGGCTAGACTCGCGGTCGAGCCTCAGGGCTCGCCCCAATGCGCGTCCTCTAGATCGCCACCGCACTCGCCGCGCCGCCCTTCGCGGCGCTCGACCGACGTTCAGAAGGACGCCTCATGCGAGGAACGCTCGCCGCACACGACATCGTGAAGACCTACGGCGCCGGGGTCGTCGTCGACGGCGTCTCGTTCACCGTCGGATCGGGCGACCGCGTCGGAGTCGTCGACGCAAACGGGATCGGCAAGTCGACGTTGCTCCGGATCCTCGCCGGTATCGAGCCCGCCGATTCCGGCTCGGTGCGGCGCACCCCGCCCGAGCTCGCCGTCGCGTACGTTCCCCAGGAGCCCGACGCGCTCCCCGGCGAGACGATCCGGACGTATGTCGCGCGCCGGACAGGCGTCGCGGACGCGGAGGCTGCCCTCGTTACGGCGGCCGACTGCCTGGCGAACGACGCATCGGCCGCCGACGCGTACGACGCGGCGCTCCGGGCCTTCGTCGCGGTCGGGGGCGGCGACCTGGAAGCGCGGGCCCCGGACGACCGCCGAGCTCGGGCTGCGCGCCGATCTCGGACGTTCGCTCGCCGGGCTCTCGGGCGGCGAGGAGGCTCGGGTTCGGCTCGCGGCGACCCTCCTCGTGCGGGCCGATGTCCTGCTCCTGGACGAGCCGACGAACGATCTCGATTTCGATGGCCTCGACCGCCTGGAGGCGTTCGTCGGCGGGTTCGACGGCGGAGTCGTGTGCGTCTCGCACGACCGCGCGTTTCTGCAGCGGACGGTGGACCGCGTGCTCGAGCTCGAAGCCGAGACCCGCCGGCCGCGCCTCTACGCGGGCGGCTGGACGGAATACGAGCGGCTGCGAGCCGTCGGGCACGAGCGTCACGAAGCGGCCTTTTGCGGCTACGAGAAGGAACGGGCGCGGTTCGCCACCCTCCTGGCCGAGCGGCGCGGTGACGCTCGCGCCGGCGGACGGCAGGCGAACCGGCGCGCCACGCACGCGCTGTCCACGGAGGTGCGCGCGGCGGAGAAGCGGCTCGAGCGTCTGGACGAGGTCGAAAAGCCCTGGCGGCCGTGGGAGCTCCGGCTCGACCTGGGTGTGCCGGAGCGCAAAGGGGACGTCGTAGCGGAGCTGTCGGGCGCCGTCGCCGATCGCGGCGCCTTCCGGCTCGGCCCGATCGACCTCGTGCTCGGGTGGGGCGAGCGGGTCGCCGTCCTCGGCCCGAACGGGGCAGGCAAGTCGACGCTCCTCGGCGCTGCTCGGGGCGGTGCCGCTCGCCCCGGGACAGAGGCGCATCGGCCAGGGCATCCGCGTCGGCGAGCTCGACCAGCGGCGGGAGCTCTTCGCAGGCCACGAGCCGCTCGCCGCGTCGTTCGTCCGTGCGTCCGGGCTCGGGGCCGAGGAGGCCAGGACGCTGCTGGGCCGGTTCGGGATCCGCGGAAGCGACGTGGGGCGACTTGCCGACAGCCTCTCGCCGGGCGAGCGGACGCGCGCCGTGCTCGCCCTCCTCGCGGCGCGGGGCGTGAACGTCCTCGTGCTCGACGAGCCGACGAACCACCTGGATCTCGAGGCGATCGAGGAGCTCGAGCGCGCGCTCGCGGTCTTCGCCGGCACGGTCGTGCTCGTGACGCACGACCGTCGCCTCTTCGACGCGTTCGCGCCGACGCGGAGCATCGAGCTTCAGGGCGGACGGATTACGATCGACGCGTGAGCACGGAGTACGGGATGTACGTCGGCGGCGCGTGGACGGGGAGCGAGTCCGGCGCAGTCATGGAGGCGACGAGCCCCGCCACCGGGGAGACCATCGGCACCGTCCCGGAGGGCACGCGGGAGGATGCGCGCGGTGCGATCGCGGCGGCGAATGCGGCGGCCCGGGAGTGGGCATCGCGGTCAGCGTTCGAGCGGGCCGAGGCGATGCTGCGGGTCGACGAGGCAGTCGAAGCGCGCCGAGACGACCTGGCGCGGATGCTCACCCTCGACCAGGGAAAGCCGCTTCGGGCCGAGGCGTACGACGAGGTGGACGAGCTCGCCGCGTACTGGCGGAACGCGGCCGCCGACGCGACCCGGCTCGAGGGCGGGATGCCGCCGTCGGTTGACGCGGCGAAGCGGATCCTCGCCTATCGCGTTCCCCGCGGCGTTGTCGGGGCGATCACGCCCTGGAATTGGCCCTACACGATGCCGGCCGAGGTGGTTGCGCCCGCGCTCGCGAGCGGCAACGCGGTGGTCTGGGTGCCCGCGCCGTCGACGTCGGTTTCGGCCGTAGCGCTCGCCGAGTGCGTCGTGGAGGCGGAGCTGCCTGCGGGGGTCTTCAACCTCGTCACGGGCCCCGGGGCCGAGGTGGGCGACGAGGTGGCATCGAACCCCGGGACGCAGGCGATCGCCTTCATCGGCTCGATCGCGACCGGGCGGCGTGTCGCCGAGCGCGCGGCCGGCAAGGCGCAGCTCCTCGAGATGGGCGGGAACGGTCCGGTCGTCGTCCTCGACGACGCCGACCTCGACGCGGCGGTCGAGGCGACGCTCAGCGCGGCCTTTCTCTGCGCCGGCCAGAGCTGCACGGCGGGCGAGCTCTTCCTCGTCCACGAGGCCGTGCACGGCGAGTTCGTCGACCGGCTCGCCTCGCGGGTGACGGCGGACGTTCGGCTCGGCGACCCGTTCGAGGACGAGACGACGATGGGCCCTCTGAACAACGAACCGACGGCCGCGAAGATGGAGCGCCACGTCGGCGACGCGGTCGCGCGCGGTGCGGAGGTGCTCGTCGGCGGTGGGCGCGCCGATGGGTTCCCGACCCGCCTCTACTACGAGCCGACCGTGATCGACCGTGTGACCGGGGAGATGGAGGTCGCGCGGGAGGAGACGTTCGGGCCGGTCGTGCCGATCCGGTCGATCCGGAGCGAGGACGAGGCCCTCGCGGCGATCGACGCGGCGCCGTACGGGCTCCTCGCGTCCGTGTTCACGCGCGACCTCGCGCGCGGGCTGCGGTTCGCCGAGGCCGCGCGGGTCGGCTGGGTCAACGTGAACGAGTCGTCGAACTACTGGGAGAGCCACCTCCCCTTCGGCGGGCGGGCGGGCTCCGAGAGCGGGCTCGGGCGTGTCGGCGGGCGCCACCCCTTCGAGGCGTTCACCGAGCTGAAGACGGTCGTCATGAACCTCGGCTGACGCCGTGGCGAGGTTCTGCCTCGGCCCGTGGTCGCGCCGTCGGGAGTCGGCGGAAGCGAGACCCTCGGTTTGCGCGAATTCGTGACACGTCGTGACACACACGCGCGGATTTCGGCGCTACGCTCGGGCGTGAGCAGGGGGCGGGTCGGGACCCGTAGTCAGACGCGCGCGAGGAGAACGTGGCGGCGGAGTGCTCGGCCCTCAGCAACCGCCGAGCGGCCCGCCACCCCGACGGACGGCCAAGGGGGCTTCAGTCGTGCGCGACGAGGAGGACAAGCCGGTTTCCGGACGGGTCGGCGAAGGCCGGGCCGTCGGGCGTCTCGTCCACCGCGACGTCGGCGGCCCGAAGCCGGGTCACGGCGGCGTCGCGGTCGCCGTCCATCGGAACGACGATCGTCGCGTGTCGCAGCGACGCCGATCCGCGGGAAGGCGGTGGCCCATCCGCGCTCTCCCAGGTGTTGGCGCCTACGTGGTGGTGGTACCCGCCGGCCGCGAAGAAGGCCGCCTGCCGTCCGAGCGCGACGGTGAGCTCGAGCCCGAGCACGTCCCGGTAGAACGCGACCGCCGACGGCACGTCCGCGACCTTCAGGTGGACATGGCCCATGGTCGTTCCGGCGGGGAGACCGTCGAAGTCCGCCTCTGCAGGGTCTTCGAGCTCGGCGAGCAGCGAATCGACGTCGAGCGGGAGCGTCGTCATCCGGATGTCGACCTTGCCCTCCCATCGCTCGCGCGGCCGGTCGGCGTAGATCTCGATCCCGTGGCCGTCGGGATCGCGGAGGTAAATCGCCTCGCTGACGTCGTGGTCGGAGAGGCCGACGAGCGGCACGCGGTCGCGGGCAGCGTGGGCCAGCCAGCGCGCGAGGTTGACGCGTTCGGGGACGAGGAGGGCGAAGTGGTAGAGGCCCGTCGTCCCGGGCGCTGGCCGTGCGTCCGGCTCTTCGACCAGACCGATCAGCGTCCGGCCGTCCCTGCCCAGTAAGGCGCGCGTGTCGTCCTGCTCGAGGGCGTCGAGGCCGACCGTTTCCGTGTAGTAGGGAAGCGAGCGGTCGAGGTTGGAGACCGTCAGGTGGACCGGCCCGACCGTCGTCGCGCTCGGAAGCGTCGCCTCGCTCACGCCCGTTGTCTATCACCAGCGCGCGAACCGCGACCGGACGGGGCCGCCACGCCTCGTCGCCCGGGGCGCCAGACTACGCCCGTGTCGGCGGCGGCCCTCGTCCTCGCGCTCGGCGCCGCCGGGCTCCACGCCTTCTGGAATCTGCTGCTCGCGCGTACGCCGGACACCGAGGCGGCCTCGGCCGTCATGCTCATCGTCGCCCTCGTCGCCTACGCGCCCGTCGCCGCGTTGACGTGGCGATTCGACCCCACCGTCATTCCGTACCTCGCCGTGACCGCCTGCCTTCAGCTCGCCTACATCACGCTCCTCGCGGCCGCGTACAGGCGAGCCGAACTCTCTGTCGTGTATCCGATCAGCCGTGGCACGGCGCCCGTGCTCGTGCTGGCCGTCGGCGTCGCGGCGCTCGGCGTCGGAACGTCGGCCCGGCAGGCGGCGGGCGTCTGCCTGGTCGGCGTCGGCGTCCTTCTCGTCCGCGGCCTCAGGCGCACCGCGGATCGGGCCGGAGTCGTCTTCGGGCTCGTGATCGCATGCACGATCGCCGGCTACACACTCGTCGACAAGTACGGGATCCGGTACGCGGCGCCGTTCGTCTACCTCGAGCTTTCGATGCTCCTCCCGGGGATCGCCTACTCGAGCTGGGTCGCCGCTCGGCGCGGACCGCAGGTCGTCGCCCGGGCCGTAGGAATCCCGACGGTGCTCGCGGGACTCGCGACGTTCGGCGCCTACGGGCTGGTCCTCGCTGCGCTCGCCCGTGCGCCCGCGGCGGCCGTGGCCGCCGTCCGTGAGACGAGCATCGTCATCGCGGCCGCGGGCGCCGCGCTCTTCCTGCGCGAGCCGGTTGGCCCCGAGCGGCTCGCGGGCGCCGTTCTCGTCGCTTCCGGGGTCGCGCTCGTCAGCCTGTAGCGTTCGCGGCGATGGACACGTTCCTCGCGATCGTGAGTCGGCGTGAGGTTCGCGAGTACGCGGACCGCGGTCTTCCGGAGGACGTGGTCGAGCGGATCCTGGACGCAGGGCGGCTCGCCGGAAGCGCGTCGAACAGACAGCCCTGGCGCTTCGTCATCGTGGACGATGCGGACGCGCGCGAACGCCTCGCGGAGCTCTGCTTCGAGCCCGAGAACGTCCGCGGCGCCCGGATCGTGGTCGCGATCGCCGTCTCGGGGAAGGGCCCGCTCGCCTTCGACGCCGGGCGCGCAGCGGAGAACATGCTCCTCGCCGCGTGGAACGAGGGCGTCGGATCGTGCCCGAACGCCTCGGCGGACTGGGACGCAGTCGCCGGCGTTCTTGGGCTCGAAGCGGACGAGCGGCCGGCGATCGTCCTGACCTTCGGCTATCCGGCGCGACCGCGCGATCCCGAGTCGCGGACGGCCGGCGAGTGGAGCCGGCGGGCGGGTCGCAAACCGCTGTCCGAGCTTGTCGCGAGGCTGTAAATGGCTCGACCCCGGGCGCGCGACGCCGGCATCGTCGTCGGCTCCCTCCCGCCCGGGCCGGTGAACGCGATCACCGACGTCGACGGCGTCCGCGTCGGGCACGAGACGCTCGTCGACGGGGACGACGTCCGGACCGGCGTCACCGTCGTCCTTCCGACCGCCGAGCCCTGGGGCTCGCCGGTCTTCGCGGCGCCGCACCGGCTGAACGGGAACGGCGAGCTCACGGGGCTCGAGTGGGTGCGGGAGTCCGGCTGCCTCACGACGCCGATCGCGCTCACGAACACGCACTCGGTCGGCGTCGTCCGGGACGGCCTGATCGCCTGGGAGATCGAGCGGCGACAGCCCGCCGACGATGACGTCTTCTGGAGCCTGCCGGTCGTCGGCGAGACGTGGGACGGCGTGCTGAACGACGTGAACGGGATGCACGTGCGGGCCGAGCACGTCGCCGCTGCGCTCAAGGCGGCGACCGGCGGCGGCGTCTCGGAGGGTGCGGTCGGCGGCGGAACCGGGATGATCTGCCACGGCTTCAAGGGCGGGATCGGGACTGCCTCGCGCCTCGTCGAGGCGGCGGGCGGCGTGACCGTCGGCGTTCTCGTCCAGGCGAACCACGGCCGACGCGAGCGGCTGCGGATCAACGGCTTCCCGCTCGGTGAAGCGCTGGTCGACGTCCCGCAGCCGGGCGCCGAAGGCGCCGGTTCGATCATCGGGATCGTCGCGACAGACGCGCCGCTTCTTCCGCACCAATGCGCGCGCCTCGCCCAGCGTGCAGCGCTCGGGGTGGCGCGGGTCGGCGGGGTCGGCGAGCACTCGAGCGGCGACATCTTCCTTGCGTTCGCGACGGGCAACGCGGGCCTCCCGCGCGAGGAGATCGAAGGGGAGGACGTCGTGGCGCTCTCGATGCTCTCGGACCGCGTGATCACGCCGCTCTACGACGCCGTCGTCGAGGCGACCGAAGAGGCGATCGTGAACGCGCTCTTCGCGGCGGAGACGACGACCGGCCGCGGGCGGACGGCGCACGCGCTCCCCGTCGACCGGACGCTCGCGCTTCTCGAGGAGCGCGGCGCCCTGGCTGCGACGCCGGCGCCCGAGTAGGCTCGGCGCCGTGCTCGGAGATCCCGCCGTTCCGGCTCCGACGCTGCCTGCCTGGTGGTTCGACGAGGCGCTTGCGGACGAGGGCGACGCACCGGAGGCGCCCGCGCTCGCGGCGAACGTCGACGTCGACGTCGCGATCGTCGGCGGCGGATACACCGGGCTCTGGACCGCCCTCGCCCTCCGGGAGCGCGACCCGTCCATCCGCATCGCGATTCTCGAGGCCGAGATCGTCGGCTGGGGCCCGAGCGGCCGGAACGGTGGTTTCGTGGGCGGGTACCTGGGCGGCCTCGGCGAGTTGCGGCGCCTCTTCGGGCGGGACGGCGCGCTCGCGATCGGGGAGGCAGGACGGCAGATTGTGCCGGCCGTCCGCGACCTCTGCGAGCGGCTTGGTGGGGACGTCTGGCTCCGCGCGGGCGGGTACCTGAAGGTTTCCGCGAGCCTCGCGCAGGACGACTCGGTCGATGCGACGGTGCGCGCGGCCCGCGAGCTCGGCGTGGGCGAGGAGCTCGTGGAACCGCTCTCCCCGCCGGAGGTACGCGAGCGGATCCGCTCGCCGGTCTTCCGCCACGGCGTCCTCCTCCACGACACGGCGACGGTGCAGCCCGCTCGGCTCGTCCGGCTCCTCCGGCGCGCGGTGCTCGAGGCCGGCGTCGCGCTCCACGAACGCACGCGCGTTCTCGAGGTCGCGCCAGGAGCTCTGAACGTCCTCGCCACGGTCGGAGGCAGGATCCGCGCCGACGAGGTCGTCCTCGCGACGAACGCCGCGCTCACCGGCTGGCGGCCACTCGACGGCTGGCTCACGAACTTCGGGAGCTACGTCGTGCTGAGCGAGCCTGTGCCCGAAACTCTCGAGCGGATCGGCTGGAACGGCGGCGAGGCAGTCTGCGACTCGCGGATGTTCCTCCACTACTTCCGGACGACCCCCGACGGCCGTGTGCTCATGGGCAGCGGTTCGGGGCCGATCGGCTTCGGCGGGCGCATCGACGCGCGGTTTTCGGCGGACGCCGCGACCGTGGAGCGTGCCGCCTCGGGCCTGCGCCGCCTGCTCCCCGAGCTCGCCGCCGCGCGGTTGGAGCGGGCGTGGGGCGGCCCGATCGACGTGTCCGCGGACCACGTGCCGTACTTCGGCACTGCGCCCGGGACGCGCATCCACTACGCCGCCGGGTACTCCGGTCACGGCGCCGGGCCGTCGTGGCTCGGCGCCCAGGCGCTCGCGTCGCTCGTCACCCGCGCCGAGGACGAGTGGACGGCGCTCCCATTCGTGAACCGCCGCCCCCGGCGACCGCTCCCGCCCGAGCCGTTTCGTCACGTCGGCGGCGCGCTCGTCCGCTCGGCGATCCTCGCCTGCGAGCAGGCGGAGGATCGCGGCCGTCGCGCTCCGCTTCCCGTCCGCGCGGCGGCCGAATTGCCGCGGCTCATCGGGATGCAGCTCGGGACGCGCTGAGCGCTGCTACGAAAGCGCGCTTTTCGCCTCGGTGGCCAAAGGAAGGGGGGTCGATCGGACCTGGGAGCGGGTTCTCGGCGGGCGGCCGCACGATAAGCTGGCCCCGGTGTAGTCCTGGGAGGAGACCAATGAGCGTCAGCGTCACACGGCACCAGAACCTCGTCGGCGGAGAGCACGTGGATGCCGTCGAGGGCGGAACCATGGAGGTCATCAATCCTGCGACGTGCGAGACGATCGCCGAGGTCCCGCGGGGGACGGAGGGCGACGTCGGCCGCGCGGTCGAGGCCGCGAAGAATGCCTTCGAGGAGTGGCGTGAGACGACGCCGGCCGATCGGCAGACCGCGCTCCTGAAGCTCGCGGACGCGATCGACGAGCACACCGACGAGCTCGCGGAGGTGGAGTCGCAGAACGTGGGCAAGCCCCTTTCCTATGCGCGCGACGAAATGCCCGTCTGCGCCGACAACCTCCGGTTCTTCGCCGGCGCGGCGCGCTGTCTCGAAGGCCGTGCGACGGGCGAGTACCTCGCGGGATACACCTCGATGATCCGGCGCGAGCCGGTCGGAGTCGTCGGTCAGATCGCTCCCTGGAACTACCCGCTGATGATGGCGATGTGGAAGATCGGCCCCGCGCTCGCGGCCGGCAACGTGACCGTCCTGAAGCCCTCGGAGCAGACACCGCTGACGGCCCTCATGTTCGCCGAGTACGCCTCCGAGATCTTGCCGCCCGGCGTCCTGAACGTGATCACGGGAGACGGCGAGCCGGTGGGGGCCGGGATCGTCCGCCACCCGGACGTCCGCATGGTCTCGCTCACGGGCGACGTCGCGACCGGCAAGGAGGTCGCGAGGGCCGCGGCCGACACGCTGAAGCGCGTCCACCTCGAGCTCGGTGGGAAGGCGCCCGTCGTCGTTTTCGACGACGCCGATACCGCCGCCGTGGCGGAGGCCATCAAGATCGCCGGCTACTGGAACTCGGGCCAGGACTGCACGGCGGCCTCGCGTGTGGTCGCCGGCCCGAAGATCTACGACAAGCTCCTCGACGAGCTCGTCCCCGCTGTCGAATCGCTTCACGTCGCCGATCCGTCCGAAGGCGACGACGTCGAGATGGGCCCGGTGATCTCAAAGTCGCAGCAAGAGCGCGTGTTCGGATTCCTCGAGCGAGCCGGGTCGAGCGGCAAGGCGAAAGTCCTCACAGGCGGCGACGGGAACGGCGACCGCGGGTTCTTCGTCAAGCCGACGGTCGTCGCGGAGGTAGACCAGACCGACGAGATCGTCCAGCGCGAGGTCTTCGGCCCCGTCGTGACGGTCCAGCGCTTCGCCGACGACGACCAGGCGATCGCCTGGGCGAACGACGTGAACTACGGGCTCGCGGCCTCCGTCTGGACGCGCGACATCGGCCGGGCGCTGAACGCCGCGCGGAAGCTCGAATTCGGGACGGTCTGGATCAACGACCACATCCCGATGGCGGCCGAGATGCCGCACGGCGGCTTCAAGCAGTCGGGCTACGGCAAGGACATGTCGATGTACTCCGTGGAGGAGTACACGAACATCAAGCACGTCATGGCAAAGATCGATTAGTAGCGGCGCCGCGACGCGACGCCAACGACAAGGAGCCTGATGAGCACCGCTGCCACCGCAATGTCCCCCGCCGAGCTTCAAAGGGCCGCTCGCGACCACCTCTGGCTCCACTTCACGCGGATGTCGTCCTACACGGGCGACGAAGAGCTGCCGGTCATCGTCCGCGGCGACGGCTGCTACCTCGAGGACTCGAACGGGAAGCGCTACCTCGACGCCCTTGCGGGCCTCTTCGCCGTCAACATCGGCTACGGCTTCGGCGAGGAGATCGGCGAGGCCGCTGCGGCGCAGCTTCGCGAGCTCCCCTTCTACACGAACTGGAGCTACGCGCATCCGCGGGCGATCGAGCTCGCCGCCGAGATCGCGTCCCTCGCGCCCGGCGACCTGAACCGCGTCTTCTTCGTCTCCGGCGGCTCCGAGGCAGTCGAGTCGGCATGGAAGCTCGCCCGCCAGTACCACGCGGCCCGCGGCGAGCGGCGCTGGAAGGCGGTGGCGCGCCGGATCGCCTACCACGGGACGACGATGGGCGCGCTCTCGCTCAACGGCATCGCCTCGCTGAAGACCCCGTTCGAGCCGCTCGTCCCGGACGTGATCCACGTCTGGAACACGAACCGCTATCACCGCCCGGCCGAGGAGACCGAGGCGGAGTTCACCGCGTTCCTGCTCGAGGACCTCGAGGAGTCGATCCTCCAGGCCGGTCCCGAGACGGTCGCGATGGTGATCATGGAGCCGGTCCAGAACGCCGGCGGGTCGTTCATGCCGCCGGAGGGCTACTGGCGCGGCGTCCGCGAGATCTGCGACCGGTACGGGATCCTCCTCTGCGCCGACGAGGTGATCACCGGCTTCGGCCGCCTCGGCGCGTGGTTCGGCTCCGATCGCTACGACATCCGCCCGGATCTGATCACGAGCGCGAAGGGCCTCTCCTCCGCGCACGCCGCGATCGGCGCGGTCATCGCGCGCGACGCGGTCATGGAGCCGTTCCTGCAGGGGACGAGCATGTACTACCACGGCATCACGTTCGGCGGCCACCCGGTCATGGCGGCGATCGCGCTCAAGAACATCGAGATCATGAAGCGCGAGCGGATCGTCGAGCACGTCGCCGAGACGCAGGACGCCTTCCGCGACAAGCTCGCGACGCTTCTCGACCTGCCGATCGTGGGCGACCTCCGTGGGACCGGGTTCTTCTACGCGCTCGAGCTCGTCAAGGACAAGGAGACGTGCGAGTCGTTCGACGACGACGAGTGCGAATGGCTCCTGCGCGAGTTCCTGTCCGGGAAGCTCTTCGAGCGCGGTCTCATCTGCCGTGCCGACGACCGAGGCGACCCCGTCGTCCAGATCTCCCCGCCGCTGGTCGCGTCGGAGGCCGAGTTCGACGAGATCGTCGGGATCCTCGGCGACGTCCTCGCCGAGGCGGGCGACGAGTACGCACGCCGCCGGAGCGGCGTCCGCTCCGATTCGGACGGGAAGGCAGCGAGCGCACCGGAGGGACCGATCGCACCCGTGCACGGCGTCGTGCCGGGTACGCGCGTCGAGCGGCAGCCGTAAGGACGCCGGTCGAGGTCCGAGACATCGCGCCTGGGCTCTGGCTCTGGCGTCAGGAGCACCCGGACTGGGCGCCCGGCGCAGACTGGTCCGGGCCGGTCAGCTCTTGGTGTATCGAGTCGCGCGGCGAGACGATCGTCCTCGACGCCCTCGCACCGCCCGCCTCGGCGGAGGGCGTCTGGGCCCGGCTCGACACGGCACGCCCGGACGCGGTCGTCGTCCTGAAGCCGGACCACGTGCGCGACGCAGCACCGCTCGCAGAGCGGTGGTGGGCTCCCGTGTTCGGCCCGGCGGAGATCGAGCCGGAGCTCGAGGGCCAGCCGGACTTCCGCGCGTTCGCGGCGGGCGACGAGCTTCCCGGGGGCCTGCTCGCGCTCGACGATCGCCGCGGCCGCGGCGAGCGTCCGGTCTTCCTTCCTGAGCAGTGCGCGCTCGTCTTCGCCGACGGGATGACCGCGCTCGGCGACGGGACGCTCAGGATCTGGGACACCGAGTACGTCGCCGAAGCCCGCGCGGCCCTCGGGCGGGTGCTCGAGCTGCCGTTCACGCTCGTCTGCGTATCACACGGCGAGCCGGTGCACGACCGCGCCGCATTCGAGCGGGCACTCGAACTCGAGCCGCACCGCGGCGCCTAGGGCGGCGCCGCCGAGCGCACGCCGGCCGCGTCGCGCTCAGCTCTCCTTCGCGCGCTTGCGTTCCGGGTCGTACACCGGATGGCGCACCAGCTCGCCGCGGACGATGCTCTCGCCGACCTGCGCCTCGACCGCGGTGCCGGGCTCGCGCAAGTCCTTCCGGATCTTGGCGAGGCCGACGGTCGTCCCGCGATACGGGGACTCGACCGCCTGGGTCACGAGCCCGACCTCCTCGCCTCCGAGACTCAGGGTCGCGCCGCTCGCCTCGTCGCCGCCGGACTCCAGCTCGACCGTCGTGAGGCGCAGGCTCGTCTCGTCCCCGAGCCGACGGAGCGCGTCTCGCCCCTGGAAGTCGCCCTTCTCGAGATCGACGGCCCACCCGAGCCCGCACTCGTAGGGCGAGACGGTCGGGTCGTACTCGACGCCGCCGATGATGAAGCCGCCCTCGATCCGGAACAGGTCGAGCGCGACCATGCCGACGATCCGCATCCCCTCGGGCTCGAGCTCGGCGACGAGCGCGTCCCAGAGGTCGAGCGCGCGGTCGCGCTCCACCCAGAGCTCGTAGCCGAGCTCGGCCGTGTACCCGAGGCGGGTCATGAAGACCGGGATGCCTGCGATCGAGATGTCCTCGCGGAAGCGGTAGTACGGGAACGCCGCGTTCGAGAGGTCGGCGTCGGTCAGCCGTTGGAGCCATTCGCGGCTCTTCGGCCCCTGGAGGCAGAGGTGCGGCATGTCGTCGGTGAACTCGCGGACGGTCACGCCATCGGGCGCCTTGTCGCCGAAGATCTCGTGGTCGCGGTCGTTTGCGCCGCAGAAGCGGACCGCGTCGGCTGAGCGCACCATCACGGTGCAGTCGTCGACCATCATCCCGTCCTCGTCCGTGAGCGGCCCGTAGGCGATCTGGCCCTGGCCGAGCTTCGCCACATCGCGCGCGACGATCGTGTTCACGAACGACTGGGCCCCCGGGCCGTCGATGTCCACCTTCCGGAGCATCGAGAAGTCCATGAGGCCGGCGCTCTCGCGGACGGCGCGATACTCCTCGAGGGTTTCCGTGACGACCGTCGGCGCCCAGTAGCCGAAGAGGTCCATCCACTGATCGGTCAGCGCCTCGAGGCGCGGGTGGAACGCGGTCTCCCTGGTCATGCCGTCTCCCTTTCGTTTCTGTCCGGGGCGCCGACCGCGGCCGGCTCGCGGCTCGGCTCGGGTTCGGCCTCGTCGAGGTCGAGCGCCTCGAGCACGAGCTCCGACAGCTCGCGGAGCTCGAGCTCCCCCTGGTGGCCGGACGTCTTGATGGCGTCCTCGTACATGGTCACGTCCTTCGGGCATGCGACGATGAAGTAGTCGAGCCCGCCGAGTGCGACCGCCTCGTCGATCCGGCTCTCGCTCGGCCGGCGCGCGCCCTCGGCCTTCAGCTCCTTCATCCAGATCCGCCCGCCGCCCGCGCCGCAGCAGAACGAGTTGTCGCGGTTCCGTGGCATCTCGACGAGCTCGAGCCCGAGCGCCCGGATGACCGCGCGGGGCGCCTCGTAGACGCCGTTGTACCGCCCGAGCGCGCATGGGTCGTGGTAGGTCACGCGGTAGCCGAGCCCGCGCGGCTTCAGGCGGCGCGACCGGATGAGCTCGAGGAGAAGCTCGGAATGGTGGACGACGTCCCAGCGCCCCCCGAAGTCCGGGTACTCGTTCTTCAGCGTGTTGTAGGTGTGCGGGTCGGACGAGACGATCCGGCTGAAGCGCGCCTTCGCCATCGTCTCGACGTTCTCCTCGGCGAGCGAGGCGAAGAGCCCTTCCTCGCCCGTTCGGCGGACGTCGTTTCCGGCCGTCTTTTCGCCGTCGTAGAGGATCCCGAAGTCGACGCCTGCGTGACGGAGGATCCGGGCGAGCGCCTGCGTGTTGCGCTGGTTTCTCGGGTCGAACGAGGCGTAGTCGCCGACGAACCAGAGGTATTCCGCGTAGCGTTTGCGGACGTCCTTGACCTCGAAGTCGAGCCCGCGCGTCCAGCGCGCCCGCTTGCGCTTCGCCTCGCCGAAGGAGTTCCCGGACGTGTAGACGGTCTCGAGCGTCGTCTGCAGCATCGAGTCCATCTCGCCCTGCTCGACCAGCCGGCGGCGCATCTGGTTGATGATCGGCACGTGCTCGATGCCGACCGGGCAAATCTCGACGCACGCCATGCACTGCATGCACGACCAGAGCGTCTCGGGGCGGATCGGGTCGCCGAGCACCGAGGCCTTCGAGTCGTGGAGCGGACCGACGTGGAGCGCGCTTCGTATCCCGAGCGAGCCCTCGGCGACCTCGCGCAGGTCGAGGACGAGGTCGCGCGGCGAGAGCGGGTAGCCCGAGTTCGTCGCGGGGCATGCGGCATGACACTTTCCGCACTTCGTGCAGGCGTCCAGGTCGACGAGGTGCTTCCAGGAGAGGTCGGTGATGACGCCGTAGCCGACCTCTTCGGACTTCACCTTCGCCGGCAGCGGCAGGAGGCGGTTCCCGGCGCGGTCGTTCTGGATCGCAACCCCGGCCGGGCCGGTGAGCATGTGGACCGCCTTCGTGTACGGGATCGACGCGACCCAGAAGAGCGCGACGACGCCGTGCACCCACCACGTGGTGTAGCGCGCGTCGTCCGCTGACGCGCCCTCGAGGCCGAGGCCGCGCAGGCCGTGCCCGAGGAGCCAGCCGAACGGCGCCCACACCTCGAAATCGGGGTTCGTCGCCGCGATCCGGAACGCCTCGAGCAGGAAGCCCGTCAGCGCGAGGAAGTAGAGGAAGAAGAGGAACGACCAGTCGCCGACCTGGTACGGCAGCCGATCGTATTCCCCCTCGGCGCGATCGGGGCGCCAGTAGTCCAGCCGGAACGGCCGCTCGATGCCTCGCTTTACGGCCATGACCGTGAGCCCGACGACGAGGCCGAAGCCGAACACGTCGAGGAAGAGCGAGTAGGCGAGGTAGAACCAGCCGTGCCAGAAGTCGAAGCCGAGGACCGGCCGCGCGAAGTCGTCCTGGAACGCGAGGATCGCGGTTCCCGCGAAGAGCACCATGAAGCCGTAGAAGATGAGCAGGTGTCCAAGGCCGGCGGTCGGGTCGCGCTTACGGATCCACGTGTGCCTGACCACGACCTCGGCTGCCCGTCGCAGGCGGATTGTCGGACGGTCGAAGCGAAACGGCGTGCGGCCCTTCGCGTACTTCCGCGCGAGCCGCACGAGGCCCGCGAGGAAGATGAGGACGGAGACGACGATGAGGACGTACCAGAAGACCTTCTGGCCATGAGACAGACCGGCGAACGTCTTCCGGGTGGTCTCCTCGCCTGCGAGTGGGACCGAGATGGCCACGGTCACGCGGCGCTCACCCTAGAGCCCCCGCGCCGCACGCGGCTCAGAAGAGCTTCTCGAGCTCGTCGGCGACCTCGAAGAGGTCGGCCACGGCGCCGTAGTGCGCGACGTTGAAGATCGCCGCCTCGGGGTCGGTATTGACTGCGATGATCGTGCTCGCCGTCTTCATCCCCGCGAGGTGCTGCACGGCGCCCGAGATCCCGAGGGCAAGGTAGACCTTCGGCTTCACCGTCTTTCCGGACTGGCCGACCTGGCGCGCGTTCGCCATCCATCCCGCGTCGACGATCGGACGCGAGACTGAGAGCGTCGCACCCATCTTCTCGGCGAGCTCCTCGAATTGCGGGATCGCGTCCTTCTCGCCGATCCCGCGGCCGATGGACAGGAGGAAGTCGGCGGTCGTAATGTCGACGTCGCCGGCCGCGACCTCCTGGTAGTCGTTGTGGCGCGCGCGCGAGTCGACGAACGGCGCGGCGAGGTCGCGTGTCTGCGCCGAGCCGGCGCCCTCGGCGGGCGGCCAAGAGGTGGGGCGGAGGAGCAGCACGACCCGTTCCGCGCCGGGGAACTCGACCTCCGCGTTCACCTTCGCCCCGTAGAACGAACGCTGTGCGACGACCGAGCCGCCGTCGCGGGACACGGCGAACACATCCGAGGCGAAGCCCGCGCCGAGCTTCACGGCGACAGCCGGCGCGAAGCCCATCGAGTTGATCGTGAACCCGAGCAGGGCGACCTCAGGCTCCACCTCCTCGATCGCGGCCTCGAGCACTGCCTGGGCGGCGTCGTTCTCGAACTCCTCGGGGCCGGCGGCGCAGGTGAGGATCTCGTCGACGCCCTCGACGTTCGCCTGCTCGGCGAGTGCGGCCGCGTTCGCGCCGGCGACGAGGACGGTGAGCGGGCCCTCGAGGTCGCGCGCCGCGGTGACGAGCTCGAACGTCACGGGGCGAAGCTCCCCGCGAAGGTGCTCGGCGACGACGAGCGTGCCCGCCATTACGCCATCCGCTCCTCGACGAGCTCCTTGATCCGTTGCGCGATCGCCTCGGGGCTCCCGTCGAGCATCTCGGCACCCTCGCCCTTCGGCGGCACGAACATGCGCCGCACCGCGTAGCCCGGCTCGCCGACGTCCTCGGGCTCGACCACGGCGACCTCCTGCTGCTCGGCCTGCTTGATCGCTCGCAGGGTCGCGTACCGCGGCTCGTTGATCCCCGTCTGGATCGTCAGCACGGCCGGGATGTCGACCTCGACGAGGTCCACGAGACCGCCCTCGAGCTCGCGGTCCACGCGGGCCGTTTTCGCGCCCGCGTCCCAGTCGAGCTTCGTCACCACCGCGACCCGCGGGAGGCCGAGGAGCTCTGCGAGCGCGACGCCCGTCGCTGCCTGCACCGCGTCGCTCGACTGGACGCCGCAGAAGACGAGGTCCGGCTCCTCGCGGCGGACGACCGGCGCGAGCGCGCGTGCCAGGGAGATCGGATCCCGCGAGACGCCTTCGCCCTCGATCCGGACCGCCCGGTCGGCGCCCATCGCGAGGCAGCGCCTGATTGCATCCTCCGAGTCCTCGTCCCCGACCGAGACGACGACCACCTCGCCCTCGCCGTGGCGCTCCCGGATCTGGAGCGCTTCCTCGGTCGCGAACGAGTCCCACTCGTTCAGCGCGAAGTCGAGGAAGTCGGAATCGACGTCGCGCTCGTCGTCCGTGAACTCGACCTCGTCGCCGAGCACGGCGACCTGCTTGACGCACACGACGATCTTCATCGGCCTCGGGTAGTCGTATCAGGGACGGGGGCGAGCCGGAGCCCGCCCCCGTCTCGAACTGGCTGCACTAGATCGCGGCCCCGACCAGCGAGCCGGCCTCGTCGCGCTCGATGACGCGCCGCTCGCGGATGAACGGCTTGGGCTCGGCCGGGTTGTCCGAGTCGATCTCGCGCGCGAGCCGGTGGCCCGAGAACACGCAGTCGGCGATCAGGCGCGGGGCCTCGCAATCGCCGATCCGGTAGAGGCCGGTGATCCCTTCCGCCTCGAGCGCGTCGAGCCCGACGTCGTCCTTGAGCGAGCGGAAAAGCGCCTCGTTCGAGCGCCGTTGCGTGACGAGCACGACCGCGTCCGCGTCCCACTCCGTCACGTGCTCCTCGTCGTAGACGTGCGCGGACGTCAGCTTGCCCTGCTCCATCTTCGTCGGGATCTGGTACGTGACCATCTCCACCTTCAGCTGGTGGAGCTTCCGGTGCATGTTCGGCGCCTCGAGCGTGAAGTGCATGTACGGCCCGATGTGGCCGAGATGCGTCATCAGGGTGACCTGGCATCCGTCCGTCGCGAGCTTCTCGGCGATCGAGGGGCCCATGAAGTAGCCGTCGTCGTCCACGACGATCACGCGGCCGGCGGGAACCACCTTGCCGTCCCGCATGATCTGCTCGGGCGTCAGGCACCACGGCTGGTCCGCGTCCGCGCCCTCGATCGTGTCGTGCGTGCAGCCGTTCAGGCCGTCCGTTGCCCAGTAGCCGCCCGTCGCGACGACGACGATCTCAGCGCCGTACTCCTTGACGCCGTTCGCATCGAGCTCCGTGTTCGGGATGAACTCGACGTTCTTGAGCTTGTCGATCTGGATGCGCCGATAGTTGACGACGCGAGCCCACTCGCCGAGACCCGGGAGCTGTGGGATCCAGCGCATGATCCCGCCCATGTCGTCCTCCGCCTCGACGAGGTGCACTCGGCGCATGCCGCGCTTGCCAAGCACCATCGCGCACTCCATGCCGGC